>OBKV01000604.1_pt1 | contig 27642 bp, 21 predicted proteins | sample 1517301 | NCBI WGS metagenome assembly OBKV01 (sample SAMN04571685, study PRJEB22368) | human gut metagenome | biome: human gut; material: stool | host: Homo sapiens | place: Luxembourg | collected 2012-06-29 | reverse complement strand
GCGACAGTTATTGACAGTATTTCAATGAACTTTTATATAGCGGAACCGGTCACCCGGCTTCCATTGTTTAACTTTTTAGTACGGTATATTTTTACCGAAGTATTGCCGTAATAGACTGTCGCTGTAAATCAACCCAAAGGTACAAAGAACGAAAGCAATTCACAACTAGCGTCCAATCCATTAGCACGCTTGTAAGCTGTAAATCAACCCAAAGGTACAAAGAACGAAAGCAATTCACAACCAATACGAGTACGGACAAATTGGCAGATTGCTGTAAATCAACCCAAAGGTACAAAGAACGAAAGCAATTCACAACTATTTTCGTGATGTTTTCAATTGTCCCACGGCTGTAAATCAACCCAAAGGTACAAAGAACGAAAGCAATTCACAACTAACACCGTGATAATGAGGTCTTAGAGTACGCTGTAAATCAACCCAAAGGTACAAAGAACGAAAGCAATTCACAACTCCTTGCATCTAATTTATTTTCGTTCATTTGCTGTAAATCAACCCAAAGGTACAAAGAACGAAAGCAATTCACAACTTATTTTCACAGAATTACATAAGCTTTTTAACCGTCAAAGGACTCCTGGATATTCGAGAAAATTGACTATAATTGCAGCATTGTGTTTTGAAACAATGGCTAGAAAAGAAGAGTTGACAACAACTATGCACGCTGAACTGATGGAAGGCGAAATGACTCGTGAAGAACTGACGCTCTGGGCCGTAAAGGGAGCTATGCGCAGAGGTCTATCAAAAGAAGAGGCCTGCAAACGATATGGCTTTACCGTAAGCGAGTGGGAGCAAGAATATACGAAACTTACTTCTTCCCTGAGAGGTAACTCTTGAAATAAACTACAGACGGTTTATCGGTCAAATCTATCTCACCGTCACAATCTTTACCCATCAGAAGATCTTTGATCCAATCATATCAAGTCAGCAGTCTCATAGGAAACAGTGTTGGATGCATAAAACTTATCGACTATCGCCATAGCTTCCTTTATGGATTCCTGTGATAATCCGACAGAAAGCGCAGAGTTGCACAAAATTGCTTCCGTCGCATTGCTTTTTATCTCTGACGGGGGCATATATATCGCAAAATGTTCTCGACGAGGTGGTACTTATCTTTGAGAAACAGTCTCGATTGACTAACAATGTGTTACAAATTATTGCTAGTCATGGCAGGAGAGTAACGTTTTGTAACTTATTTATTAATAGGATTTTATCAATTATAGCCGTGTGAGAGACGTCTCTGAACGGTAACGATTTATGGCGTTTTTGTTGCTTAAGAGGTATTTCATGCTCTTTTCGGCAACGTTTTGTGGGTGAAGTGTTACCCAGGAGTGCGAGTTCAAAGAATGATGGCATATTCATAGATGCGAAGGGCAATGGAGGCGGAATATTCCGGCACTTGAATATTCATTAGCATATTCATTAACCTTTAGAGGAAAGGTTGGAGTTGAAAGGAAATTTTTTTTACTTTTGTTTGGACAAACTGCCATGATGGAATCGTTTGTCTGCTTGCTTTCCAGGCAGGCGTGACCAGGATTATTAACACGTTAATGAAGATTAGTTCTTGAATATGAAAGAATACATCATCGCCCTGGATCAGGGCACGAGCTCGTCAAGAGCCATTGTTTTCAATAAGAGGGGCGAGGCTATGGCTGTTCGCCAGAAGGAATTCACACAGCATTTCCCGAAGCCGGGGATGGTGGAGCACGATCCGATGGAGATCTGGGCCACCGAATATGCGATGATGACTGAGGCGGTCACATCGCTTGGACTTGGGGGAGCGGACATCGCCGCCATCGGAATCACCAACCAGCGCGAGACCACTATCGTGTGGGACGCCGAGACAGGAAAACCTGTTTATAATGCCATCGTGTGGCAGGATAGAAGGACTTCTGAATATTGCGACTCGCTCAAGGCCGCGGGAGTGACGGATATGATCCGCCGCAAGACCGGCCTCATCATCGACGCTTATTTCTCCGGAACGAAGATACGCTGGATCCTTGAGAATGTACCGGGAGCCCGTGAGCGTGCCGAGCAGGGAAAGCTTCGCTTCGGTACAGTGGACAGTTGGCTGGTGTGGAACCTGACCGGCGGACACGAACACATCACGGACGTGAGCAACGCCTCCCGTACGATGCTGTTCAACATCAACACACTGGAATGGGATGAAGAACTTCTTGATCTTCTGAATATTCCCGCATCGATGATGCCGCAGGTCAAATCCTCATCGGAAGTTTATGGAGAGACTGATCTTTTAGGCGGAAACGTTCCTGTCGCGGGAATAGCCGGTGACCAGCAGGCCGCCCTGTTCGGTCAGATGTGCACCGAGCCGGGATCCGTCAAGAACACTTACGGCACAGGTTGTTTCTTGCTGATGAACACAGGTGAGAAGCCGATAATGTCTAAGAACAACCTTCTCGCCACCATCGCGTGGAAGATCGGCGACAAGGTGAATTATGCCCTTGAAGGGTCTATATTCGTTGCCGGCTCTGTCGTTCAATGGCTTCGTGACGGCCTTGGAATCATCAAGAGTTCATCTGAGGTTGAGGCTCTTGCGGCCTCTGTACCGGACAATGGTGGAGTCTATATGGTGCCTGCGTTGACGGGACTTGGTGCTCCGTACTGGGATCAGTATGCTAAAGGCGGGATATTCGGAATAACCCGTGGAACCACGGCGGCACACATCGCCAGAGCGGCTCTTGAAGGCATCGCATTCCAGACAATGGACATTGTCTCGGCTATGGAGAAGGATTCCGGAATCCATCTCGGGGAATTAAAAGTGGATGGCGGCGCGTCCCGCAACAACCTTATGATGCAGTTCCAGTCCGACATCCTTGGCGTCAAAGTCATAAGGCCTAAAGTGACCGAGACGACGGCTCTCGGTGCGGCTTACCTTGCCGGGCTGGCTGTCGGCTTCTGGGAGAGCCTTGATGATGTGAAGAAGCAATGGGAGGCAGACAGCGTCTTCACTCCTTCGATGGATGAGGATGCCGTCAAGGCGGCCAAAGCCGGATGGGCCGACGCTATCGGACGAACATTAACCAAGAAGTAGTGAATATTATGAATCCATATTTCGCCGAGTTTCTCGGCACACTTGTACTAATCCTTATGGGTGACGGAGTCTGCGCCTGCTCCAGTCTTGAGAAATCCAAAGGCAAGGGCGCCGGTTGGGTAGTGATAACCTTGGCGTGGGGCTTTGCCGTGATGTGCGGAGTTTTCATTGCGGGACCATATTCAGGTGCGCATCTCAATCCTGCCGTGGCAATCGGTCTGGCGGTGGCGGGCTCGTTCCCTTGGGCTTCGGCTCTTGGCTACATCATCGCCCAGATGCTCGGTGGCTTCTGCGGCGCCGCCCTTGTTTGGGCTTTCTATAAAGACCATTACGATGCCACTGACGATCCGGACACGAAACTCGGCACATTCTGCACGATGCCGGCCATCTACAATCCGGCGAGGAACTTCTTCTGCGAGTTCGTCGGAACCTGGCTGCTGGTGTTCTGCATCCTTATGTTCTCCGTTAGTGGCAACACCTCGGAAGTCGGCCTTGGCGCAAGCGGCTCGTTCCCTGTCACAATGCTCATTATGGCGATCGGTATGTCCCTTGGAGGTGCGACAGGCTACGCGATCAATCCGGCAAGGGATCTTGCACCGCGCATCGCCCACGCTGTTCTTCCGTTCAAGAGTCCGAAGCGCGACAGCGGCTGGAACTACAGCTGGGTTCCTGTCCTCGGCCCGATCGCCGGAGCCGCGTTCGCCGCTCTGTGTTTTATCTTGATATTCTGACGTTATATGGTTGGTGAGCCTGCGGTGCACTGAGCTGCCGAAGTGTCAAACCTATCATATAAACAACTTCTAAACATTAGGTCATATTATGAGACAACATATTCATAAATTGTTTTGTCTGGCGGCAATGGTTATGCTCGCGTCCGCCATGGCTCCGGACGCTTCCGCGCAGCAGGCGCTTTGGAGCGGGGCGCAGGTGGTGTCCCCTCAAATCAATGAAGACAACACGGTGACTTTCAGGTACTCCGGCCCAAATGTAATAAGAGTCCAGGTGACCGGCGACTTTCTGCCGCCACAGAAAATCAGCACTCCGAACGGCGAGTTCGAGGTTCCTGGCATCGCTGAACTGACACAGAATCAGAACGGTGTCTGGGAATATACCAGCGCCCCTCTTGAGCCGGAGCTTTACAGCTACTCTTTCATAGTGAACGGCCAGCGTATGAACGACCCGTCGAATGTCTATCAGATAAGGGACGTGGCCACGGTCACGAGCATATTCATTGTCGGCGGAGGACAGGCTGACCTTTACAAAGTCAGTGACGTGCCGCACGGGACGGTGTCGAAGGTCTGGTATGACAGCCCTTCGCTTGGAATGAGGCGCAGGATGACGGTCTATACTCCGGCCGGCTATGAGGAAAGCGGCAGGATCAGATACCCTGTGCTTTACCTTTTGCACGGAATGGGTGGGGACGAACAGGCGTGGATGGAGCTCGGCCGCGCCTCCCAGATCCTTGACAACCTCATCGCGCAAGGCAAGGCGAAGCCGATGATCGTGGTGATGCCGAACGGCAACGCCTCGCAGGAGGCCGCCCCGGGCGAGACTTCCAACGGCCTCGTCCAGCCACAGTTCAACCTTCCGAAGACAATGGACGGCACCTACGAAACCTCCTTCCCTGAAATCATTGAATATGTTGACTCCCACTATCGTACAATCCGCAAAAAGGAGGGACGCGCGATAGCCGGACTGTCGATGGGCGGGTTCCATTCCCTCCACATCTCAAAGGAATATCCCGGCACCTTCTCGTACATAGGCCTGTTCTCCGCCGCCATATTCCCGGAAAAGGAATCTCCTGTCTATGAGGACTTTGACGGCAAGCTGGCGAGACTTTTCGCCACCAAGCCATCACTTTTCTGGATAGGCATCGGAAAGGATGACTTCCTCTACCAGGCCAACTCCGACTTCCGCAAGAAACTCGATGACGCTGGTTATGAATATTCCTACGTAGAGTCCAACGGCGGCCACATCTGGCGCAACTGGCGCATCTACCTCAGCCGGTTCGTCCCGCTGCTGTTCCAATGACAAACCGGCTTGAAGTGAATCACGCCTATGGACTCAGCCATAGAAATCAGGTTGAGCCTCTATATTGCTGAAATGTAACAAACAACGAATATGAGCGCACTTTCGATACTGTATATAGTTCTCCCGATCCTTGCTGTTTCCCTTTGCCATGCGTTAGAGGTGGTGTTTACCGCCAGACGGTGGGCATCACATCATAGCGCTTCCTCGGATGAGGCGCACCAAAGTTTAGTGAATATCCTCTTCCGCCTTTCCGGAATGAATATGTCAGCGTTAGTCATTGCCGCTGTTGTTGGTTTCCTTGCTGTTCTCCTCTCAACCACCGCATTGTTCGTAGGCGGCTTATGGACCGAACGCATCTGGGCGACAATCTTTATGGCATATTCAGTGTGCACCCTGATCAACATCGTGCGCGCTGTAACCCTCAAAGGCTATGTTTCTGGACTTGTGACCAGCATTATCTCCGTCCCTCTCATCGCGTACGCGGCATATTCCTTATCCCTCGTCTGGCCCTGGTGGGAAATGATGCTCTTCGCCATTCTCGGCCTTGTCCTCGCTGTAGCTTGTCATTTCATCGCTCAGCGTATAGGGCGGTATTCAACCACTATTTCTGCATAACTGTGAGAAGGTCATCGTAGCTCTTAACACAGTCGTAACGGACATCGGCACCACTCAAGTTATTGAAAAGAGCTCTGGCGCAGTTTATCTTTGCCGTCTCAATCGGCCTGAGTTCCATAGTGCTCATATCCCCTTTGGTCTCTGCGATGAAGAAAACGTGCTTCACTGTTCCCTCGTTGAACGCTATCGCCCAATCGGGTGAGTAATTTCCTACCGGAGTCGGAATCTGGAAGCCACGTGGAAGCTTCGCATAGACGCAGACCTCAGTGGCCTGGTCAAGTGATCTTGCGAACTTTTTCTCATTGTTGTCGTCAGCGATGCCGTCAGTGAAGACATAGTCTTGAATGCTCTTTGCCGCCCTGTATGCCTTGCCTACGTCCTGACTGCGTTTCTCTTTTGTGAATATGTCACTGTTGTAGGTCTCCTCAAGTTTGTCATACTGGATATGCTCCACAATGATTGTCGCCTTCTCCTCCTTTATCAACTTGCTGACCTTGGTGATGAACTCTTCCGGATTGTTCCGGAACAATGACAGTTTCTTTGGACAGAGACCACGGAGAATCGCCGCGGCGGTCTTTCTGGTCAGTGTGCTCCTCTTTGCGATTTCACCGACAAGATCGTATGGAACGGTTGATGTGCTGACGGTCGTTATGCTTTTTGTCGTGGTCTGTTCTCCATCGAAACTGTCCACGTCCTTTTGATTTCCAATGGTCATCACGTACTTTAGCTCCGAGACGAACAGATTTGAGTCAATTGAGCGTATGGCGTGATCAATAAGTTCCTTACTGTCATAGTGAACGGTATAGACGTACTTATGGTTAATCAGTTTCCAAAGTTTCTGGAACTCTTTCCTGCCGAAATTGGAATTTAGAGCGTTGTCCGGAGTCTTCGTGGCGTAACCGTTCTCAACCATATTCGTAAGTTCTACTTTTTCATCGTAGATGGACTGAATCAGTTTGTGTATCTCTTTTTCCACAGGCAGAAGAGCAGGGAACATCGGTTGAAAGGCTCCTTTTTTCTGATCATCCTTGTATTTCCGGGTGATGTTGTTATTCGCATCAATATACTGGCATCCAAGAAGATATCCGACAATCATCATCGCATCCTGTCCGTTAAGAGTCTGTTTGCCTCCGTCAGCACGGGTGACAACTTTCCCTTCAAAGAATGTGATGTCCGCTTTTGTCGGCCTTTCACGAAGCGATTCCTTGGTCTCTTTCTGAAGTCCGCCCACGAAATCCGTGTAACTTTCGTTGGCAATGACGGTCAGTTTGTTAACCTCTTGAATATCCTCACCGAGTTCCTGATAGTCCATCCTGTTACCCTGCTGATTCACGCATATACGCAGGCCACGTCCGACTTCCTGTCTCTTGGCTACCGCCGAGTTCGCGTGACGGAGTGTGCAGATCTGGAACACATTTGGATTGTCCCATCCTTCACGGAGCGCGGAGTGTGAGAATATGAACCGGCAAGGTTCCTCAAAACTCAACAGCCGCTCCTTGTTCTTAAGGATCAGATCGTATGCTGAGATGTCATCGGACATATCACTGCCTCTCTTTGTCTCACTGTCAATGCTGTGCCCGGTCTTCTTGTCAATGGAAAAATAACCTCTGTGCACCTGTGAGACATCAAAACGCCTAAGATACTGTTGATAAGAATCATCGAAGAGTGAAATGTTCTCATTCAGATAGTTAGTATATTCCTCCTCAAAGATATTCCAGAATTTCCCTTTGACTTCCTCACCGGCCTCATTGTAGCTTTTGTAATTCGCCACTTCGTCAAGGAAGAAGAGTGACAGAGTCTTGATTCCTTTGCTGAACAGTTCCTTTTCCTTCTCAAAGTGTGAGGCTATAGTCTCGCGGATCTGTACTCTTTGCATAGTCTCCTGGCTGCTGTCACCATAGACTTCACCTTTGTGGAGAGTGACACCATTGGAGAAAGAGACTGAATCATTGTAGGCGTTGATATCGGAAATGGTGAACCCTTCGTATTCGCGAAGCCCTGACACCGCATGTAGGCTGTCGTGGAGATCAAACTTTCGGGATTCCTTCCTTATTCCGGCCGCTCCTTTGACCTCCAGTTCAATCTTCGCCACCGGCGGCTTGTTCTTCGACAGGATAATGCTGTCAAGGTACAGGTAGGAACTTGTCCCTTTCAGATTCTTCACCTCGAAGCCTTTCACCTGGATTTTCTTGACAAGTTTCTGTTTGAAGGCATCGAGCGCGTCAAGGGCGTAGATGCAGTTATGGCTGGTCTTATGGGTTGCGGAATAATACAGGACAAACAACGGCTTGAATCTTCTCAATGCCGCCTGTGTGGCTGTGCCTTCCATTTTCTGAGGCTCGTCCATAATGATGATCGGCCTGTTCGCCGCTATCACATCAATCGGCTTCCTGCTGCCGAAATCATCCCTTTCCGAATATATGATGCGGCTTTCCTTGTTCTTGGCGCCCTCCTTCAGTGACGAAGCGAAAGCCTGGGTGTTGATGATCATCACATTGATGCCGGCATCGCTTGAAAAGGAGTCGAGCTGCTGAAGGTTTGCGCTGTTGTAGATGAAGTATCTCGCCTTTTTACCATAATATTCCATGAAGTGATCCTCCAGCATCCTGAAACTTTTGGCCACGCCCTCTCTGATGGCGATGCTCGGCACCACGACAATGAACTTGCTCCAGCCGTAACGCTTGTTCAGCTCAAACATCGTCTTGATGTAAACGTAAGTCTTGCCAGTCCCGGTCTCCATCTCGATGTCAAGCCCGACTCTTCCGAGGTTGTGCGAAAGAGCCTTTGACATAGGAATATCATTGGATTCCTGAATATTCCGGATGCCAGCAAATATATCCTGGTCAGTGAGTTCGATGTCTGCGTTTCTGAAGCCGGCGTAGTCATCTTCATAAGTGATAGCCCCGACATCCTTATTCCCCAAATCCCTGCGGTACAGGAATCCCTCCTGACACGGCTGTCCAGCAAAGACAGCCACCGTGCTCTCGACAGCGTCAGTCTGGTACTGTTGTATCTTGAAGTTGAATTTCATTGTCAATCTATTTTTTCAATATGATCCAAATACCACGTGTTGTCCCTTGACGTTTCAGTATTCCGGATTCTTGCAAACATTTGAGTGCCTCTCGAGTTTTACGGTCGCTAATATTAAGTCTATCAGATAATTCCTTTCGGGAAATTGATGGGTTTGACTTTATGAGAAATAGTATTTGACTATTCAAATCAATTTGGATCGCATTTGGATCATTTGGATCATTTGGATCACTTGACACAAGTGGATTCGCTATGAGGCTGACCCTGAACATAAAATCATCCTGTTTGAAAATAGGATTTGGCCATCCGCCTTCTTCCAATTCCCTATACATTCTGTCAATACCCTCCCCAAACTCACGAATGAATTCATATTCTTTCATAAATGAGGCAATCTTAGGATTTCGTGAGAAATGAGTTGTCCGCATATTATGCAGCCGGACTCTTCCGGGAAGGATTCCTGGGCTTTCCACCGTGAAATGATTGTCAAACAACTTTACTTGAATGTCCGTCCCGAGGATGGAATAGTCTCTATGTGCAACCGCATTCACGATTAGTTCAGTCCAACAAAATTCCGGATATTCGGGTTTTGTCACGAACAGAGCGTTTGAGGCAAGATAAGTCCTCTCTTTTATTTGCGTCTTTACATAAGCTATGGCAGATTGAGTCATTTCGAGGATCCTTCCTTTGAATGTAACGTCTTTGACAACATTCATTTCGCGGCCAACTTTCTCCTCGTTGCCATCATATCTGATAAACCGTATGTGGGCACGTTGAAAGAAACGCTGTGGATTCTTGCCGAAGAGGAGGATAGCAGCCCCACTTACTTGTTCTTTCCCATCCTTTACGATAATATAATCTCCATTTGAACGCAAAAATGATAAAGCATCTCTCTTATAACCAATCCTTTTACAATAACTTGAAACGAAGTCCAAGTCAATATCGTCAACAGTCGCACGAGGAACAGGATAATCTTCAAAGTATTGGACTCCCTTAGCCAACATTATCTGCATTCTGTCATCGAAGGACAACTTTTTTGATTTGTCACCAACCCTATAGTAAGAATCATCAGCTGTTGTTGAGTGCATAGAGGAGCTTTGCTCAACATCGAGTATCAGAATATGATTTTCTTTTCCTTCCTTGTCTGTACACGCGATTCTTTGCGGGTGCACATTTATGGAAGGAATGCAATAATCAAACGGTACGCGCAGCAAGTCGTTAATATGATTGTAATATTCATCAATACCAGACACACTTCCGTCATCTTCAATACCTATAGCGATAGTGCCACCATCAGCATTGGCCATTGCAACCATAATTATTGCCAATGCCTTCGGCTCTATCCGTGCGCTTTTCCTGTCAAAAGTCTGACCTTCCGGAAGAGTTTTGTAATCTTCGATCGTTTTCATAATCCGTGAAATTACAAAATTCTTCTGATGGTATCTTTGCTGTAGGCGTTGAAAATCTGCTCGAAGTTATCTGCGACCTGGTCGGAGGAGAGGGAACTGTCGCGCATAATGAAATAGAGCGGCTTGCGTTTGGCGACTTCTGTGATCACGGTCTCGTTTACGTTCTCATCGAAGCAGGCGATCAAGTAATCATCATTCACGCTGAACACTTCCTTACCGGCAATGGTTTTCCTCTCGATTTTTGCGGAGAGTGGAAGGTTGTACTCAAGCATCACCTGGAAGAGGAGGTCTTCCGGTGTGCGGTCAGGCTTCACGTTATCATCGAAGAGTGTGGCGGCGGAAGAATCCTCAGGAGTGTAATAGACATCCTGCATATTTGATGTGTCAAGCTTCAGGACACGGAAACCCACATCGAGGCGTGTCGGTTCGGACTCTTTGTCAAACAATCCATTCTCGGCTTTCTTGGTCGCCAGTTCCTCCAGAATCTTCTTCCCTGCTCTGCGGATGCGTTCCTTGCCGATTTCGCAGATAGTACCGTAACCCTGATCCTTTTTCTTGTCGCTAACTTTCTCTGGTAGTTGCACAAGAATGAATTTTCTGTCAGTACCCTTTTCTAAATTGGTTTTCATCAATGCGTGAGCTGTAGTGGCGCTTCCGGAGAAGAAATCCAGAACTATGGAATCATCCTTCAAATTGGCAAGAGTGATCAGACGTTGAAGCAGGCGAACGGGTTTAGGACCATCAAATACTCCTTTGTCTCCGAATAGAGACACAACTTCTTTTGCCCCTTCTTGACTATGACCAACTTCTTTATAAAATAGTATGGATGTAGGGGCCATACCATCGTATTTGAGCTCTGTCAAAAAACGCTTGATACAAGGTACACTATTCCCATCACTTCCAAACCATATTCTATTATCCTGGAGTCTCTCGAAAAAAGCTTTTTTCGAGAGACTCCAGCAGCGACCTGCTGGAGGCTCTATAATACGACCCGTAGGGGTCGTAATAGGATAATCGCACTCGGCGTTGTATGTCTTTACTGACAAATCACTCGGCTTCCATACCCCCCTAGGATCGTTATCTGGATTTTGATACCTTGCATTAGCCTCATCTGTTCTATCAAGACGTCCGATTACATAATTGTCAATATTTTTAGCAAACATTATGACATAATCGTGGCTGTTGGATATGAAACGTGCGTCATTTTTTGGAGAGTATGCTCTTTCCCATATCAGTTGCGCGATGAAATTTCTTTCCCCAAACACCTCATCGCAAACCTTCCGAAGATTCTCCACCTCATTGTCATCAATCGAAATGAATATAACACCGTCCTCTGTCAGCAAATCTCTGGCAACTTTCAGCCTTGGGTAGATCATGTTCAGCCAGTCCGTGTGGAACCTGCCGTTGCTTTCGGAGTTGACCTCGTAGTTCTGCAGGATCATATTCCCGTCTTCATCGAACATCCCGCTCTTGTCTCTGAACTCGCCGGCGGTCTGGCTGAAGTCATCCTCATAGACAAAGTCGTTGCCAGTGTTGTACGGCGGATCGATGTAGATCATCTTGACCTTTCCAAGATAGTCCTCCCGAAGAAGTTTGAGCACCTCAAGGTTGTCACCCTCAATGTAGAGATTCCCGGTGTTGTCGAAGTCCACGCTGCTCTCTCTGTCCGGCCGGAGAGTCATATTGCTCGGAGTGTTGGCGATCCGCATAGCCTCACGCTTCCCCGGCCAAGTGAACTGATACCGCTCCTGGGTCCCCTCGACAATGTCCTTTGACAATTCTACCCTAAGTTTGTCAAAATCAATAGCGTGTTCCAGTCTGCCATTTTCCCCAACCCTCTCTGTCAGACAATTCGGAAACAACTTTCCAATTTTCCCAACATTGACATCCACGATGTCTTGTGTATGCATTTTTAATCTATCCATAGATTTTTCGATATCAAATTTACCTTAAATATAATAAAATGATTCTGTTTCAGTGTTATGTTATTTGATTTTTGATGCTCGGTTTTTTGAGGCTATCGGGTGAAATATCGGTTATATTGCACCCGTAGGGTCAGATATTCGTTGTTTGGGGTGTGAAGAGTGGCTATTCTCACCCGAGAATATTCCAGAAGGGAATTTTGCTGTAGGAATATGATGTCTTAGCATTGGTCGGACGTGGAACTTCAGAATGTTTTTCGTAAGTTTACGGAAAATTGTATGAGATAATGAATATCGTGCGTAAGATTTCCGTGATTGTGGCTGCCGCTATCTGCATTGCGGTCACGGCGTGCTCCGTGAAAACAGTTGAGGTTCCTTTCGATCCTAATGTCGAGGACTACACTCCGATTGTTGTTGAAATCCTGAAGTCACATCCTGAGGGCAATCTTAAAATCCGTTTCGGAAAAGGGCTATATCCGTTCTACCCGGAGCAGGGGGCGCGGGAGTTCCTGACGCTCTCGAACAACGACAGCGGTGACAAGCGCATAGCCTTCCTGATCAAGGACATGAGGAATGTCACGATCGAAGGCAACGGCTCCGACTTCATGTTCCACGGGTGCATGGTGCCGTTCGCCGTCAAGGGGTCGTCCAATGTCACCATCAAGGGTGTGTCGGTCGATTACGACTATCCTTGGACTTTCGAAGGGACGGTTCTCTCCAGCGATCCGGTCAGCAGAAGCTTCACTGTCAAGGTCTTCCCGGACACCAAGTACCGTATCGAAGGCGACAGGCTTTTCTTCGGAGGCTATGACTGGGAGTATCCGATGGGGGAGAGCATCCTTTTCGACCCGAAGACCCACAGGCCGTTCTTCGACACATGCGCTTACGACCACGGCTATTGGTCTGGCGAGATGGGAGCCCGGGAGATAGGTGAAGGCATCATCGAATTCACCCGCCTCAGCGCGCGGGACGTGCCACCGGTCGGAAGCGTCTGGGACGACAAAGGGCCTACAGGACTTAACAGACGTTTCCCGGCGATGGCAGTGCTGTCATCAAAGAATATAAACACAGAGGATGTCCACATCTACCGGAGCGGCGGGATGGGACTGATAGCTGAATATTCAGAGAATATCTCGGTGAAAGGTTTCTCTACTGCGGCTCACGAAGGTTCTCCGAGGATGGTGACCACTTCCGCTGACGCGACCCACTTTGTCAGCTGCAACGGAAAGATTACGATAGAGAACAGCCTGTTTGAGAGTATGCTTGACGATGCCGCGAACATCCACGGCATCTACATGCTTGTGGATTCTGTGCTGTCATCTAATACTTTACGGGCTCATTTCGGCCATTTCCAGCAGGTGGGGGACCAGTTCGCCGACGAGGGTGACGTGATCAGCTTTGTGGACAAGTCCAATCTTCGTCCGGTCGGCTCCGGCAGGATCAGGAGCATCGACAAGTCCGACCTCAAGGCCTACATCATAGAGACCGATTTCGATCTTGGCGGAGTCGCGGATCCGACGAACATAGCCCTTGAGAACATCTCCAGAGGAGCGGATGTCACGATCCGGAACTGCACCGTTCGCTACAACAGGGCCAGAAGCCTTCTGCTCTCGACCTATGGCGACGTGCTTGTGGAGGACTGTGATTTCGCCTCGCAGATGTCCGGAATCAGTGTCAGCGGCGACGCCAACTTCTGGTACGAGTCCGGAAGGACAAAGAACATCGTGATTAGAAACAACAAGTTCACGGATCTGGCCATCGGCGCGAACGGCCCGCAGGCCATCCTCCAGATCGATCCCGAGATCCCGACCAAGACAAGGGGCAACAACTTCCACTACCACAGCAGCGTGACTTTCACCGGCAACATCGTGGAAACCTTTGACAGCCAGATCATCTATGCCAGAAGCGTCGGGACGCTCGACATCTCTGACAACATATTCATTGATTCCAAGTCTTATGCGCCGCTGTTCCCTGGGCAGCCCGTGATCGACGTGCAGTTCTGCGGCGATGTGACCATCAAAGGCAATGATTTCTCAAAGTGGAAGCCGGACGCTGAGATCAGCATCCACGACTGCGTCAAGGTAGAGAATGACTCCGGACTCCCTGTAATCGACAAACCGAACCCTTACCGCGAGCGGAATTGGTAAGGATCCGGTTTCTATGTGATGCCCTTTCTCAAAGGCTATTTCTGAGAAGAAGCCTTGTCTTCTGGTTTGTTTTCAGAGTCCTGTGAAGCGCCTTCGCCAGTTTTCCGCTCCCCTTCCTTGTACTTGAAGCGGCGGATCTTGTGCGTGGCCGTCTTGTCGAACTCCTCTTTCATCGCCTCGACCTCGCCGATCTTGGACTGCTTGCTGACGTGCTTGTTGACATATTCAAGGACAGCCTCCTTCATTGACTGGAGGTTGTCGAAGAACTTGTCCTCGCGCTCCTGGTTCCAGTCAAGGACGTTGTCGTCGAACTTGACGAGGGCCACCAGCTTGCCGTTCCTCTCGACCACAAGGGACTCATTCACACCGTTGAACGTGTTGATTACCTGTTCGATCTCCTCCGGGTAGATGTTCTCGCCGGAAGGCCCCACGATCATGTTCCCGAGCCTTCCCTTGATGTAGTAGCGTCCTTTGGAATCCTTGCAGGCAAGATCGTTGGTGCGGAACCAGCCGTCGTCGGTCAGCACGGAGCGTGTCCTTTCCGGGTCGCGGTAGTAGCCCAGCATCACGTTGTCACCCTTGGCGACAATCTCGCCCTCGCCGGTCTCCGGGTTCACGTTCTGGAGCTTGACCTCCACGTTGTAGGCCGGCACGCCGATCGACCCCACCACCGTCTTTCCCACGCAGGCGTTCGTGATCAGCGGCGCGGTCTCTGTCAGGCCGTAGCCGATCGCATAGGGGAATCCGGCCTTGTTGAGGAAGTCCTCGACGGTCGGATCCAGCTTTGACCCACCGATACCGAAGAATTTCAGTTTCCCGCCGAAGGATGCGTAGAGTTTCTTCCCGATGAGCCAGTAGAGGAGTCTCGGCGTGTGTCCCTTCATCCAGGAAAGCACGCGGCTCTTCTCCACCGTCGGGACCACGCTGTTCTTGTAGACCTTCTCGATGATCAGCGGCACGGAGCACATGATGGTCGGCTTGACCTTCTTCATCGTCTGCATCAGGATGCTCGGTGTGGGCGGTTTTTGAATATAATAGACGCAGCCTCCGACGTACAGCGGGTAAAGCACGCTGAACGCCATCTCGTAGGTGTGCGACATCGGCAGGATGGAGAGCCAGCGGTCGTGCTTCCCGGCCTTCTGGGCGTGGTAGGCCGCGATGATGTTCTGGCAGAAGTTGCGGTGGCTGAGCATCACGCCTTTGGCCTTTCCGGAAGTGCCTGATGTGTAGATGATTGACGCAAGATCATCGGCCTGTGGATCAACACCGTGACCCTCGCAGGTGAAAGCCTTGTCGTCCTTCTTGATGAAGTCGAACGTCTCTATGTCGATCACGAGGGTCAGTTTGTCGATCACCTCCTGACTGAGTTTCTTAAGGAGTCTCTTGGACACGAAGATGGCCTTGCATTCCGAGTGATTGATGATGTTTGTGACCTCGCTTTCCGACGAATCCGGCAGGATTGGCACGGTCACACGTCCGAAAGGCACGCACGAGAACATCGCAACCGTCCAGTTGGGCATGTTGTTGGAAAGTATGGCTACCTTGTCCCTTGCGCTGATACCGAATCTGTTGAAGCGGTGTGAAAGCTCCAGACACTTGTGCTTGAAGCTGTCGAAGGTATATTCCTGCCCACCTTCGACGAACCGCGAGAGCGGCCGCTTGGCGTAGTTGTCGGTCGCATATTCAAATAGCTTGGCCAGGGTCGTGACATAATTCTCCCTGTTTTGGCTGAAAAATGGCATAATTGATTGTTTAATGAGTGATATAGCCCTCCGGGTGTTTGCCCTCGAAGTGCATTGTTTCGTAGATCGTCTGGATTCTGTCGGTGTCTGCGCGCGCGTCATCCGTCAGCTCAACCTTCTCGCCGATGCCGACGCGCTTGGTCTTCCAGTCAAAAAATCCCATATAGACAGGGCATCCGACCTCTCTTGCGATGAGGTGGTAGCCGGTCTTCCATTTCTTCACGGCTTTTCTGGTTCCCTCGGGGGCGATGGCGAGGTGGAACTGATCCACTTTCTCCATCTCCTCGATGAGGCCCTTTACCATCGCGGCGGCGCTGCCCCTGTCCACAGGAATGCAGCCGACCTTGCGGAGGAACACCCCGACCGGCCAGAAGAAAAACTCCTTCTTGATCATAACGTGCGCCGTCCGGTCGAACTGCGTGTAGAAAAGGTAGGAGACCACAAAGTCCCACACGGAAGTGTGTGGCACACCGAGAATGATGCATTTGCTTTCCGGCGCGGGGCCACCTACCGTGGTCCAGCCCATCTTCTTCAGCAGCCATCCGCAAAATTTAGCCCAACGTGACATAATCAATGAATATTAGATGTTTACGTCTTCAAGTTCCTCTTCGGAACGCAGGTTCGCCCTGATGAAGTTCTGGCGGTCGATCGTGTTGTCGCCCATGTAGAACTCCATGATGTCCGCTATGGACTCCTCGTCGGAAAGCTTGACGAGATCCAGCCTCATATTCTCGCCGATGAAATCCACGAACTCGTCCGAAGAAATCTCTCCCAGACCCTTGAAGCGGGTGATCTGCACAGAGGTTTTCAACTCCTTGATGGCCGCCTCCTTCTCCTCCGGAGAGTAGCAGTAGCGCCTCTCCTTCTTGTTGGCTACCCTGAAAAGCGGAGTCTGAAGAATATGTACGTGTCCGCGGCGGATAAGATCCGGGTAATACTTCATGAAGAAGGTCAGCACGAGCATCCTGATGTGCATTCCGTCATCATCGGCATCGGTCGCCACGATGATGTTGTTGTAGCGCAGGTTGTCAAGGTCGTCCTCGACTCCCAGGGCTGAGACCAGCAGGTTCAGCTCCTCGTTCTCGGCCACCTTCTTGCGGCTCTCCTTGTAGCAGTTGATCGGCTTGCCGCGAAGACTGAACACCGCCTGGTATTCGGCTTTCCTCACCTTGGTGATGGTACCGCTCGCGGAGTCACCCTCCGTGATGAATATGCTTGTCTGCTCCGCGAGATCCTGCTTGCCTTTAGGCAGCTTGTCACAGAAGTGGAAGCGGCAGTCGCGCAGCTTGCGGTTATAGACATTCGCCTTTTTGTTTCTTTCCCTGGTCTTCTTCTGGATCCCGGCGATTTCCTCGCGCTCCGCCTGGGACTCCTTGATCTTGTTCTCGATGATCGGAACAATGTCCTTGTTGATTCTCAGGTAGTTGTCCAGATTTTTGGCGATGAAGTCATTGACGTACGATCGGATGGTTGGCCCTCGGTCGATCTCTATGGAGCCATCCGGATTCTGCACCTTCTTGCCGTTCCCGTCCGTCTTCTCCTTTTCCCACATATAGGTGGAACCGAGCTTGGTCTTCGTCTGACCCTCGAAGTTCGGCTCCTGAATCTGTATGCTGATCGCTCCTATTATGCCTTGACGGCAGTCCTCAGGAGCGTAGTTCTTCTTGAAGAAATCCTTGAGTGTCTTGGCGATGGCCTCACGGAAAGCGGCCAGATGGGTTCCTCCGTCACGGGTGTTCTGGCCGTTTACGAACGACGCGATGTTCTCGCCGTAGGAGTTGCCGTGGGTCAAGACGACCTCGATGTCCTCGCCCACAAGATGGATCGGAGCATAGCGCGGGGTCTCGGAAAGATTGTCGTTCACAAGGTCCAGAAGGCCGTTCTCGGACTTGTAGGTGACTCCGTTCAGGACTATCGCCAGACCTTTCTTCAGGTAGGAGTAGTTCTTGACCATCGTCTCCACATAGTCCATATGGAACTCAAAGCCTCCGAACATTGCACTGTCCGGGGTGAACACGACAAGTGTACCGTTCTTTTCACTGACCTTCTCCTTCCTGCCGCTGTCCACAAGCTGTCCACGCTCGTAGCGGGCCCAGGAACTCTCTCCTCCTCGGAACGACTCCACGTAGAAACTCTCTGACAGGGCGTTCACCGCCTTGGTACCCACACCGTTGAGTCCGACGGACTTCTTGAAAGCCTTGTCGTCGAACTTTCCTCCGGTGTTCAGCTGGCTGGTGGCCTTGATGACGGAGTTGAGCGGAATGCCTCGTCCGAAGTCCCTGATGGAGACCTGCCTGTCCTCGATGTTGATGAGGACCTGTTTGCCGAATCCGGCGGAAAACTCGTCGATGCAGTTGTCCACGATCTCCTTGAGCAGCACATAAATGCCGTCTCCCGGGTTGGAGCCGTTGCCAAGTCTTCCGATGTACATTCCCGGACGCCGGCGGATGTGTTCGACACCTTCCAGGGTCCGTATGTTGTCGTCAGTGTAGTCGTAGTTTTGTTCTATGTTCGCCATTTATCTTAATCGCATAATCGTACAAAATTACAAAATTTGGCACGCATTAAAAAATAAATATTCTCCTCCTCCGTCCTTCTTGTCCCTCTTGCCCCTTGGAACTCTCTGTCCCATCAGATGCCCTCGAATGTTGACGGCGATTTCAGAACTATTTCCTGCGATTGGATTACTTGGACTTGAAAAAGTACCTATTAAATGGTAAATTTGCCAATGGAAAGGAATTTGCATTCCTTATGAATATTATGAAGCGTTTGTTTGAAAGTCTCCTTGATGCGAGGGCTCGTCAAACAATTAAACAGCGTGATTTATGAATATATTCAAGCATATTGCCGTCGCGGTGCTTTTGCTTGTGTCCGCCAGCGGTGTCATCGCCGCCCAAGGCTCCGGCAAGGACAACACATTCGGCGGAGTCGTCCAGCTGGACAAGACCGTGCACGATTTCGGGGACATCCTGGTGTCGGACGGCCCTGTGACGGCCACATTCACGGTCAAGAATGTGGGTGACAAAGCGTTGCTGATCTATAATGTCGTATCTTCCTGCGGATGCACGAATGTGGAATGGACCAGGAAGCCAATCGCTTCGGGGGAGACCGGAACCATCAAGGCCACCTTCAAGAATGACGAGAAGGGAGGCTATCCGTTCGACAAGTCTCTGACCGCATATTTCTCTGGTTTGAAGCAGCCTGTCGTCCTGAGGCTCAGAGGCGTCACCCACGACAAGCAGCTCTCTTTGGGGGAACTTTATCCGATCCGTTTCGGCAATCTGGCCTTCAAGAAAGTGGACATTAAGGGTGGAAATATGTCTCAAGGACAGCAAAAGAGCGGAACGGTTCTGGTGGCCAATCTCGGAAACAAGCCGTTGTCGGTCAGTTTCTCCGATGTCAGTGAGGGACTCTCGGTAAAGGTGTCGCCGAACCCCGTTCCGGCGCAGTCCACTGCCAAACTGAACTACACGGTCACAGCAGACAGAAACCATTGGGGGAAGAACTATTACTATGCGACTCCGCTGGTGGACGGCCGCCAGTACAAGGCGGTTGTCTCGAAGTCGGCGGAGAAAGAGCCGGTGGCGGCCGGTGCCGAGGCCATCGTGGCTGACCCTAATCCTGAACTCGGAGCCGGCAAGAGCCGCATAGGAATATTCACGTACACGAAAGAGAATTTCTCATCGCTCACGGACAAAGAGCGTAACGAGGGCTCCAATCCGATAGCGGACGAGAGCACATTCTCCTTCGGCAAGGTCAAGGCCGGGGCGAATGTGGACTGCACATTCCATTTCACCAACAAAGGCAAATCTCCTTTAAGAATATATAAGGTGGATTCAGAGAGCTCGCACGTGAAGGCGCAGGCTTTCGCGGATGTTCCCGCAGGCGGCAAAGGTGACCTGAAGGTGACTTTCGACACGAAGGGATTCCCGGCAGGGGAGTGCCTGATAGTCTTGACCTTGACCACGAACTCACCTCTCCGTCCTATCATCAACCTTTATCTCACCGGCTGGGTGACAGCGTAACAGACCATGATCATTTCCGTTTTACTTGACGCTTTGCGTGGCGCTGTCCTGATCTCCGGCTTGGTGGTCGTCATGATGATGATCATCGAGTCTTTCAATGTGGAGTCGGACGGCAGGATATTCAGATCCCTCAAGAAATCAGGTTTCGCCCAGGTCCTCGTCTCCGCTTTGCTCGGTTCGGTACCCGGTTGTGTCGGAGGTTTCGCAGCAGTGTCGCTCTACACGCACAGGATGCTGAGTTTCGGCGCGTTGGTCGCTATGATGATCGCAACGGCCGGGGATGAGTCGTTTATGATGCTGGCTTTGTTCCCAGGCAAGGCCGCTTTGCTGTTCCTTATCCTTTTTGTGCTGGCCGTTGTGACGGGACTGCTGATCGACAGATTCTCGTCCGGTGACAAGCCGCTGCCAACCCGTCTTGAGGATTCCTTTGAACTTCACGGAGACGGATGCGAGCATCAGGACGGACATCATCACAAGGAAGGAAGACATTTCGGCAGGACAAGAATATTAATGTTCTTTGGGGTTGTGATATTCATAGCCGCCCTGCTGCTTGGCCTCCTGGAGGAAGGAGGTGAGGTAGAGGGACTTGCCGTTTTTGACGAGGAGTGGACTTTCTGGCTTTTCGGTGCTCTAAGTCTTGTAGTGTTGGGGGCGCTGCTTTTCGCCTCCGACCACTTCGTCGAGGAGCATCTTTGGGAGCATATTGTCCGCAAGCATCTTCCGAGCATATTCGCCTGGACTTTCGGGGTGCTCCTGGTCATCGGAATCCTGTTCAATTTCATCGACCTCTCCGCGTGGATCAGCGACAACACCGCACTGATGATTCTGCTTGCGATTGTGGTCGGCCTGATTCCTGAGTCGGGTCCGCATCTTGTGTTTGTGACTCTCTTCGCCAGCGGTGTAATCCCGTTCCCCGTCCTGCTTGCCAATTCCATCGTGCAGGACGGCCACGCATCCCTCCCTCTTCTTGCCGACAGCAAATCCTCCTTCTTCAAGGCAAAAGCGATAAAAGTCGGGATCGCCCTCATCGTTTTTGTGGTATGGGGTTTGATATTATGATTTTTAAGATTTATATTTGCATAATGTTTCCGGCAATCCGGAGGCAGACAAAAGGAAAACAATTTTATTTTAGTGAATTATGGCTTACAAGATTTCAGAAACTGATTGCGTAGCTTGCGGAACTTGCGCAGGCGAGTGCCCTCAGGGCGCTATCCACGAGGGTGACGTTTACACCATCGATCCAAACGCCTGCATCGACTGCGGCACTTGCGCTGACGCCTGCCCGATGGGCGCCATTCACCCGGCAGAGTAATCGGACATAGCAAGATTCCAGAGAGGACGACTGCAACTCACAGTTGTCCTCTTTTTTGTGCGTACTACCAGGTAATATTTTTTACCCGCTCCCTGTCAGTATTTTACAAAACACCATTTTACAGTACACCATTTTGCAAAACACCTTCAGCCACATAGCCTACCTATGCCCGCAGAGACCGTGTCGGGCTGAAAAACTTGAAGCCAAAGTCACAAGTTTTTCACGTCAAAGTGCCTTCCAGATGCTTCTGGCCAGCTTTGGACTGAAAGCGTTTCGTAAAAAACTTAACCTTCCGCATGCCGCTGAAAGCCACCTTGAAGCATCCTTCTGGTAGGGAGGTGGGCCGTTGATGTCAGGGGGAGTCCGTCGCCAGTCTCACGAAGGTGTCGCCGGCTATCCTTGTTTGATGGACTACTATGTCAGATTGCACGTAAGATAAGGAACCGCCGTATGCGGAACCGCACGTACGGTGGTGTGAGAGGTCGGAAAACGAAAGTAGGAAGAAAACCACTTCGTTTTCCTCCTACTCGATTTGTGTGTCGGGCATTGCGAAAGCATGTGATCCGCATGGTGGGCTTATCAGGTGACTAATAATTGAAATAAGTGCAGAGTCCGTAGTAGGAGATATAGTTGGAATATCGTTCCTCATAGAAAACCTTCCAACCGCTGTTGATTCTATAAGTCGCGGCTCTGTCCAGTCCTTTTGTGTTGTACACGGTAGAGGCTCGGAAGTCACCGTTGTCGCGGCTGTGGTAAATATGAAGCTTTGCCGCGGTTTGCTCCGGCTCGTAGATGCCTGATACAGTCTTTACATACTCATATTCCCGTGTCATTCCGTTTTTTTGAGTGGAATTCCCGGATGTGCTGTAGTTCGGATGGTTGTTTTGTCCCGAACCGCCTATGGCAGCCACACATTGCTCATTCTGGATGCCGCTGCCTGTGTCCAACAGCCCGGAATCCATAATTTCATTGGCGGCAATCATGGTCGCTGCTATGCCTTTAGCCAGGCCGTTGACGATTGCGGCTCCGACATTTGATTTCTTGGAGAATGTCCCGGAATCATACAATGAGCACATCTCCGCTGCCGGGAGATAGCCTTTGTCCGCAAGCTCTTCAAAGGCAGGAAATGCTTTTGACTCCCCGCGGCTTTCAAAAATCGAGAGATTGTTCACGCCTTGGTACATCTGTTTCATGTCGTAAACAAATTCCCCCGGCAGGTATCCGGCGGACATCGCCTGACGGTAAAGTTCTGTTGCAGATTTGTCATCACCAGTCTCCTCATACACACCGGCCAACGCATACATTGATGGAGTATGACCGAGAGTGCAGTTCTTGTCCAGCAGTTCTTTAGCCTTGTCATAATCATGCTTGAAAATTGAACGTAAGGCTTCATAATAACCTGTCTGAATATCTGCTGATACATCGTTTGTCCTGTTGTAGGATACTGCATATATCCTTTCATAGTTTCTTTCCTTGCATCGTATGATATTCAGTTCAGGGTCATCATAATTCAATGCATAGTAGTAACAAGCTTTGTCCACATCTACCGGAGTTCCAATACCTACAAGATAGCAGGTCGCTATTATGCCATTGAATATAGGGCTGATATTCTGGGCCTGGCGGTACAGGTCGAAAGCTTTTGCGTCATTATTTTCCACACCATCACCGTACAAGTAGGCATTAGCAAGGTCAATGATGAATGTGAGACGGTCAGGAACTGTAAGCTGTGACTCAGATGGATCGCTTAATGCGTCTTCGAGTATTTTTGCACCGCGCGCCTTGAGGTGATCTGGGTTGTACCCAGCCATCAGGCAGCGGCCGTAGTATGCGGAACAATACAGTTTCCATGACGGTTCGCGAGTGCAGGCCTCTGCATAAGATTCCGTAATCCGACTCAATCTTTTCGGCTTGTACTTGGAAGATATAATGGCATTATGGTACTTGAACATAAAATTATGAACCGCCGCAGGGTACTCGTCGTCAGTGATAATGTCATCTACACCATATACGACAGGCTTGTCAAAAACCTGAGCGTCCGCGCGAATTGGCGTGATTGTCAAAGCGGTTATGACCAGCAGGACAGAACTTGTGGCGGCGAACAGTGCCTTACAGTATTTATTGGTTTCCATCAATCGTGTTTTTGTCAAGATAGTCATTTTTCTTAGATCTGCAAAACTGGTGTCGTGAGTGAGTCCTCATGCCGGAAATTGGTCGCAGAGAATCCGGCGGAGGACGGAGGCGAGAGGATTGGGGGCTTCCGGGCCTCAAGATGCACGTCAAGAGTGAGGCTCGGAAGAGTGACGGGAATAATGGTGAGATTCGGCGGTACGGCAGGACGCGGGAGCAGTCCGATGATGTCAGGGGAATCTGCGACCAACTTCACGATGGCTTCGGCAGAATCCGACACGACTGCCACGCGCGCCTTCAAATCAAGCGGCAAAATCCACGAAATCTGTATCATGCGGAAGCGGATCTTCCCATCATCGAATATCCACATGGATTATGAAGCGTGCGGGCAAAAGCGCCCTTGCCATACAAGGTAGCACTCGCTATAAAATAACAACATTTGTCCGGTGGCAACGAAATCTTAAATGAAAGAGCCGTGATTACTGAGAATGGTTTTGTTATTCGTGAAAACTTCCTTATCTTTGTGGTACTTAGCTAGCCCGGCATTCCGTTTTTTGTGGGATAAAATTCTCCGGAATTATGCTCTGGAAGGCGGATGCATGGTTGGGTGGGTAGACATACGAAGACGTTACTTGACGTTTTTCTTCTAGCATCAAACTTGGCACTTTGATTTAATCAGGAAGAAGAAACGGCAACGGGAGCGTCCACTGGTGATGACGATAGCATCACTGCGCCTTAGGCGTGGAGATCACTCTATATCATCCCTGACGTGGGCTAGCTGCGTTGCTTATCCTTTCTGATTGGCAGCCAAGGCCTGATGCTAGGGTGAGCAAGGGTATAACTCCCACGTCTTTTTTTGTATCCGTTCGGATTCGGGATGTTACCGGGCGCACATAATTGTACTAAAAATGGATCCAAAGATTCTCAATGATTATCTGGAATTAATTAATCGCGAAAAAAGGTTCCTTGAATTTTTTTTAACACTTGATGGTGATGACCATGATGCATTTTTGAGCGAATGGTTTAGCGATTTGCTCAAAAGAATAAGCAATCCTATAGAAAAGCATCAGGAGCTCGATGGCTTGAAGTGTCAATTGAAAGACAGATTCCGGGGGACTGAATATGAGGAAATTGTTGAGGATTTATAAGTAAACAAGAGTGGCCATTGGGCATGCTTTTGAGTATAAACTACTTAAGAAACATGATTTTCTATCGACCGGAATGGACTAGCGGACGCTATGACAGAAATACACATAGCGCCATTTGCTATAATTTGCTAACAGGGATGTCATACTTTTTTGAAGACATCTCTGCCGATGTTTTGGGGACGATTCTTGCGTCTTGTAGATGGGGGTGTGTTGATACTCAAGTGATTTGCAGGGAGTTCAATCTTTGCGGCGGTGAAATTGCAACTTTCTTCAAACAATTGGTCGAAATAGGATTACTATCCAATTCGAGATTGACACAGGAAGAAGTCTATGATGTGCGGAAACATATTTCAGCTCAACGGTCAATGGGAGGGAGGCAAATTTTAAATCCCAATGATAAAGAACTAGCCGATGCTGAAAGGGATTACCTCGACAGAACACACTCAAAAGTGTACTCTCTGCTTATTGAGATGACATACAATTGTAGCGAAAAGTGTATTCATTGCTACAATCCGGGCGCATCACGAAATGATGGAGAAAAAAGCGGACGGAGTAGATTCAGCGAGTTGACTATAGCAGATTATAAGAGAATCGTTGATGAATTTTACGAAGCAGGCTTAATTCGTGTTACATTGTCTGGTGGAGACCCTTTCTCAAAGCCGATTATCTGGGAGGTAATTGAGTATCTCTACAACAAAGGAATAGTCTTCGATATTTACACTAATGGGCAACGACTTATTGGTAATGAAGACAGAATTGCCAAATATTATCCGTGTACGGTAGGTATCTCCGTGTATAGTGACATCCCGGAAGTGCACGACTCGATAACCAGAGTGTCAGGGTCTTATAAGAATACAATTTGTGTGTTAGATAAGCTGGCCGGACTTGGAATCACCATTGGAATAAAATGCTGTTTGATGCATCAAAATATCCGGTCGTATCGCGGTGTGGCAAAGATTGCAGACAAATATTCTGCGACATTACAGATAGACTGTAATATATTTGACTCAGTAGATGGAGATACTTGTGCTTCAAAGTATTTGAGATTGTCCCCAGAAGAGATGAGAATTGTCTTAAGAGATAAAGATCTAACATCTTATGTAGGCTCGGAAGTTGAGAACTATGGAGAGGTTGTGGTGACGGACGATAAGAACATATGCGCTGCCGGATATGCGAGCTACTGTCTTACTCCAGACGGCAAATTGACATTATGCCCGTCTTTCCCCTCTGTGATAGGTGATCTTAAGATGTCCAGTTTTATTGATGTGTTGAATAGTCCGCACCTTGCTTTTTGGAAAAAAGCGAAGAGATCGGACTATAAAGAATGTGGACAAAAAGATTATTGTAAGTTCTGCGCTCCTTGCCCAGGCCTTAATTTTACAAAGAATGGTTCTCCGTTTGTTCCGAGTGAAAATAATTGTTATCTGGCAAAAATGCGTAAAGAGGTGGCAGATATGCTGAAGGCAGGATCTGATCCGTTAGATGGAGCATCTTCAATAGAGGAAGCTTTGTGTCGACTCCCAATGTATACAAACAATCAAATAGAAATAACAAAATATAAAAGTTACTATGCCGCTCCGCTGTCAAGTATAGACAACAGCAGATAATACCCTTTTTATCAACATTTTAATCAACAACATTATGGCAAAATTAAAAATCAGTAGTTCCAGTAAGGTTTCGATGGCTGGATGCGCATTCTCTCCACGTGTTAACGCAAACAACAGTACAATGTTTTGCATATAATAACAAAGTGAACAAAATGTACTCCTTGGGCAGAGCCCTGTTCAAGGAGCACTTCTATTGAATAGTATTTATGCTTAGTTTATGGGAAATTTTCTGGAAAAAGTCGTAAAAAATATTCCTACGACCAACAATAATGGGAATATTATTCCTAACAATATACAAGGAAATCTGAGGCATCTTGGGGAAAAAGGAGGACAAAAGTACTCTAATTTCGTAGATAAAATTGTTGACTTGATATTTAAAAAATAGTTTATGGCAAACGACCTTGTTAAGGCAGTAATTAAAATTAGTACAGCTATCATTACTGCAGCCTTCGCCGGTAAAGTTGCAAGCGAAGGGAAAAAGAATGTAGATTCTTGGCAAAATTCACGAAAATCGTTTCAGCAGAATTCCAACAAGAAATAGAATGGTTTCGAAAGATGGAATATTCTTTCACCCTTGGGTCGGCCGCAATTACACCTCTGGCGGCATCTTCGGCAAGCGGATTATGGCACTAGGGGAGAGCCATTACTGTGGCGAGGCTTGCAACATTTGCGGCCAAAGCTTCAACTGGTGCAATCAATTCACAGAGAACATCGTGAAGGAATATCTGAATCCGAACTTTGAACGCGAGGGCTGGATGTCAACCTATCTGAAGTTCGAACGGTCGCTTGTGAACCATAATACAACGCCGTCCGAGAGCAAAGAAATTTGGGATTCGATACTGTTTTATAATTACTTGCAGACCGCCGTGCGGAAAGCTCGTCAAGCAGGGACATCGGCACAGTATCGAGCTTCTGAAAAAGCGTTCTTCTCCGTGATTGATAAATATGAACCCGAGCTCATTGTTGTTTGGGGCGTGAGACTTTGGAATAAACTCCCAAGGACGAGATGGGAAGACGGACCGAGAATGCTGGAAGACGGATATGAGGTTCAGAATGGTTATTATCAGTTTGCTAATGGAGGGAAATCTCGCGTTGTATGCGTATATCATCCCTCTGTTGGCTATAGTTGGGATTATTGGTACAGAGTAATAATGGGTTGTTAATTACCCATGAAATTTGCTATTTGAATTTGTCTATGTCACTCTACAAAGTTAAAACCAAGTACCGCAAATGTTGTAATGGCGTAAACATTGAGGCGGGTATGGAAGTTCAGGTGGTCACACCTATGAACAACACAATTCAGGTCAACAACTGGCAGTATGTCGAAGATGCTTTTATGCGAGTCTTTGGCATTTCGCTCCGAAAGGCCGGTTGCTTAAGCGCAAGCCAACTAGAGATTACAAAAATAAAACGGAACTATGCAGTTTAGGCTTGCTTCGAATGCCTTCGGTAACACTTTCGGCCTC
>OBKV01000587.1_pt1 | contig 28089 bp, 37 predicted proteins | sample 1517301 | NCBI WGS metagenome assembly OBKV01 (sample SAMN04571685, study PRJEB22368) | human gut metagenome | biome: human gut; material: stool | host: Homo sapiens | place: Luxembourg | collected 2012-06-29 | reverse complement strand
TTTTGTCGTTTTACAAGTAAATTCCCACGAAACCCTATAGGTTGCGGATTTGAGGAAATATATACTTCTCCATACCTTTTTTGTTATATATCAGCCGTTAGAATCCAATTTTTCTCTTGGTACGACTCCCTTCCAGTCTTTCATTTTCACAAAACTCAACAAGGGATTTGACCATGTTCTCTGGCTGGCCATGCAATATCGACTGGATGGTAAAATGACGGGCGATGTTCTCTATTTCACCACCGCTGAAATCATACTTGCCCGCCAGGTAACTGGCGTCGGCATCATTCAAAGGCGGAATCATCGCTTGCCAAATCTGAGTACGGCAATTCAAGTCTGGCTTCTCAAACTGTATCTTATAGAGGAAACGGCGCTCGAAGGCCTTGTCCATGTTCTCTGCGAGGTTGGTTGTGGCGATGAGAATACCATCCAGCTGCTCTATCTCCTGAAGGATGATATTCTGAATACTGTTTTCCATCTTCTCAACGGCTCTTTCCGCCCCCACCTGACGCTTGCCGATGATGGCATCAGCCTCGTTGAAAAGCAAGATGGGTGCCTTGGCTAATTGTTTCACCTTCTTCTTATAATCATCGAAGATGCCCTTGATATTCTTTTCGCTCTCGCCTACCCACATGCTCTTAACCTCTGAAACGTTCACCTGAATCAAGTCACGGCCAGTCTTCTTGGCTATCTGAAGCACAGTCTCTGTCTTTCCTGTACCAGGCGCACCATAGAAAAGGCAGGCAAAGCCGCTTCTGAAGTTGGTTTCTTTCAATCGATTTTTGATACGCAGGAAATGCTCCTCATCCAAGAGGGAAGTTAACTCTTCCACTTGCCTTTGTTCCTTGCTATTGTAGAATAGTTGCTTGGGGCTGATGTCCTCAAAGGATAGCATGCCACCCTTCGGGCGAGAACCACGCATGGATGATAGGTTGAGTTCCGAGAAAAGCTGTTTCTTGGCATCATCCGTAATTTTGAACGACTCTCTATCCACAAAGCCATCGTCATTGGTATATTCAATGAACTTCTCCACAAAAAACAAGTGATCACCTTGACTCAAGCCTCGCTTTTCGCATCGCCATTCTGCATCGCCTTCTTTATATATAAATTCCAAGTCGTGGTATCGGATGTCATCATCACCATTGACAACAAAGAGTGTACAAAACAAGACGAAAAGCGGGAAGTACAGATCATCCGCATCTACATCGTAGGAAGCCATCGCCTTGACAAAAGCCAACTTTTCGTTCTTGGCTACCAATGCCCTCAATTTCCTTCTCAGCACTTGTTTGTCAATCTTTCTACGGCGACATTTCGTAAACAACTCATCGAACTTGTCAAATAGTTCTCTGGCTGTAAGTTCCTCCACATCCATAGGATTATAACGCTCATTATGTTGGAACGCCTCCATCACCTCCATTGGGATGGTATAATAGAAACCTTCATCCCTATTGCGGCAGATATATTCCTTGTCAACAAGCTCTTGGATTTCATTGGCATATCGAAGCAAGCTAAGGATGCGGCAGCCCAAGAAATCCGTAAAGTCCGAGAACTGGATGTGACTGTCATCGCATCTGTCGGCAAACAAGGCCATGATGGCACTGGCACGCTTGGATATGTCCAGTTTATCGGAGACAAATCCAAGATATGAATCAGTCTCCTCATAGAACTTCTCACCCAGAGAAGAATTCTTTGCCTTATCTACGATTATTTCGAATGCTTGGAGCAAGTCCATCTGCTCCATATCTTTTTTACACGACGTTTGCATAACCATAATAGCACTACATTAATACATACTATTTTCTCCATGAGGGAAAGACTTCTAAAGTCCGTTCCTCCCAATATGGTTCTCAAATAAGATTTATTTTCCATACTTGTCTATATTTAGGAGGCAAAATCATCCTCTTCCTCATCCTCACCATTTGGGAACATGACGCTTCTCTCATACTCAGGATCATAGAATTCATACTCATCCTTCACCTGTTTGATTTTCTTCTGGACGGAACAAATCTTCTCCAACTCCGGAAATTGAAGATGTTCACGATTGAACTCCAATATCTCGTTCAGCTCTCTTTCAAAGGAGCAAACCTCTGATTGAAACTCATCCATGTCAAACTCAGGGTCATTGAAGAGGTCATTATCCAAAGCCTCATTCAAACGGTTTTCCATCTTAGCCAATTGCTCTTTTATTGTTTTGTTCATAATGCTTTATTTTTAAGTTATATGTTCGATTTATGAAATAAGAATCTTACCTGATGAAAGATTCATTTTTCGTAGGAGTCTGAGAGTAACAGGATTTGCTTCACCTTGGAAAGCAAATCTTTCTCTGTAACTTCTAAGTTCAAAGATGCCCCATTCCCTGTTATATTGACACCTAAAACACCTGCAAGTTTTATCAGATGTTTTGTACTTCCACTCTTTACAAAAAGACAAATAGACCATTCACCACAAACACAATAAAGGGTTATATAAATGGGCCTGTTGTCATACATGATTTGATAACCATATTTTTCAACATATGGAATCTTGCCATCGAAGGTTTCCGCTATAAAGGAAGCGATCTCCTCGTGGAACTTCTTCTTAAAAACGTTGGCGTATTCTTCGGAAATCTCATCCTTGGCGCAGATAATCTGCTCTTGGGCATCTTCCAAATCATCAAGCAAATTGTCTAAAGCCGAGCATTTTTCGATAATGTTCAGTCCTTTTAACTTCGCCATTTCTTTATTAATATCAAACTTCTCCATTGTATATCAATTAAAAATTCTGATGCAAAGATAGCCCATACCTGTGTAAGTTCGTTTCACACAATAAAAAGTTTTTTCATGCGCAATGATTTTTCTCACGTTTCATCTAATTTTGCAGAAAATTTTAATGAGGAATATGGACAAAGAATTATCAAATGGCAAGATGGATAAAGAAACCATTAAACATGCCATCAAGACAAAGTATCTCAATAGTTACAAGGTGATTGTAGCGGGAGGACGTGACTTTGACAACTATGAGTTTCTGAAAGAAAAGCTTGATGAGACTTTCGAATCTTTGGGAGACTTGGACGCTCACCCAATAGAAATCATTTCAGGGATGGCAGATGGAGCAGACACCTTAGGCATCAAATACGCCAAAGAGCATAAGCTAACAATGGTCCTATACCCTGCGAATTGGAAAAAATACCCGAGGATGGGAGGAATCCTTAGAAACATGAACATGCTTGTTACGGCAACACATCTTGTTGCTTTTTGGGATGGCAAATCTCATGGAACCCAGCACATGATAGAAATTGCCAAGGAAAAGGGCATACCAGTATGGATATATAAATATTAAAAATTTGGATAATACATCTATAATTAGTAACTTTGCACTTATGAAGAATTTTGCCGCAATAGACTTTGAAACAGCCAACCAGCAACGAACCAGCGTTTGCTCCGTGGGCATTGTGATAGTAAGGGATGGTGAGATTGTGGATAGCTACTACAGTCTCATCAAGCCAGAGCCTGAGTATTATTCCTATTGGAACACAAGGGTGCATGGACTCACCATGGAGGATACCATGAATGCCAGGGTGTTTCCAGAGGTATGGGCTGAGATTCAGCCAAAGATAGAGGGTTTGCCATTGGTGGCCCACAACTCACCCTTCGATGAGGGATGTCTGAAGTCTGTATTTCAAATGTACCAGATGGACTATCCCGATTATGAGTTCCATTGCACATGTCGTGCCTCCAGGAGAAAGTTGGGCTCTCTCCTACCCAACCACCAGCTACAGACCGTTGCCGCCTATTGTGGATACGACCTTACCTTGCACCATAATGCTCTAGCTGACGCAGAGGCATGCGCTTGGATTGCTAGGGAACTATTATAACTCTTCCAGCAAAGTATTAAATTGAGTCCAGAATGGATCTTGCCGCATCGTATACTGAAGTTTGCGATCGAGCTTCAATTTGCCTAACACTTTGCCCGCATTTTCTGGATTACTTACCATCCAATAGATGCTGCAGACATTGTTGCCCTCCACAAAACCAACAATCAGCGGATATGGCACATCCTTACATTTGATGCGAAGTGATAAATCGATGGAGCCTATCAAGTCCCCAAGGGCTTTTTTCTCCTTTTCCGTGGGCAGGCCCTGCTCGTCCATCTCTTCAATTGGAACTGTCACCTGACAGCACCACTTCAGTAAATTTCTCTTTTGGTAATTGCGCAGGCCAACATTTACCTTGCCCTCATAAAGCTTGTCTCCTTTCGTGAAGGTATTCAAATCCTCAAGCTTTTTATTTGGACAAAGTTGATTGGCTCGTTTCCAGCCATAACTTATAGAATCTACCAAGCCTAACGACTTTTCCAAAAGTGCCAGGATACAGATGCCAGCACAAACGTATGTTATATATATCATAGAAATCATAAAATCGACAATTGAAACAATTGCTCCTTTAAGTTATTACTACCAGTAAATAATATGCCTTGTATTCCCACTTGGTTGGCGCCATCCATGTCCTTGTAGCAATACCAATATGCCTCTATATAGCGAGCATACTTGGAATTGGTCTGCTCCTGCATTTCAAAACTTCAACTTGAAGCTCCCAAGTTAACAAAATTCCAAAACTATCAGAATACGTTCCCCTTTCATTTGTCATATATATATAAATAATGTGCAAAAATACATCACTCGTAGAGATAGAATATGCGTTCCATCATGTGCCACTTTTCATCGCTGGTAGCACCTTTGCCGCATTTTTGAAATTTGCCTACCACTTCTTCCCATTCTGCTTGTCTTGGGAGTGTGGCAAGTTCTGCCATTGATTTGTCCCAATCGAAATCTTCCGGCGCATCAACTATCATCACCAGTCTGTTGCCGAAGATGTAAATCTCCATCTCCAGAATGCCTACCTGTCGGATTCCATCTCGAATTTCCTTCCATTGCACACCCTCGGAATGCAATTTGCGATATTCACGGATAGCCTCTTCATCCGATTCTAACTCCAACCACTGTACGTAGCGCTTGGTGGCTACGGGATATTTCTTCTGTTTATAACCTTCCATCATTTTCTATATTTAATTCATGTTTTACGTTCGTATTCTGTTTATTTTTGCAAAAATATAAAAAAAGTATGAGGAAAACAAGTCAAACTATTGATATTTTGTTTATTTTTGCAATATCGTTTTGCAAATGCTGCATGATCACTAAGGAAATACGGCACTTTAAAGCACATTTTAAAATATATCATCATAAAAATTATATCAGATGAAAAAACTATTTCTATCCCTCGCCTTTCTGCTCCCTGCTATGGGAATGATGGCACAGACACAGGTCAAAACTGCTGAAGGTATCCTCGAAGGAAAGGATCTCTCTGGCATCAAGGTTTTCAAAGGTGTTCCGTTTGCAGCACCTCCTGTAGGTAATCTCAGATGGAAGGCTCCGCAACCAGTACAGAAATGGGAAGGTGTGCGCGAGGCTAAGGAATTCGGAGCGAACCCGATGCAGGAACCTATCTTCGGTGATATGAACTTCGGAACAAAGAACAATAGCGAGGACTGTCTCTATCTGAATATATGGACTCCCGCCAAGACGATGAAGGAGCATCTGCCAGTATTGATTTATTTCAATGGTGGAGGATTGATGGCTGGTAGCGGAAGCGAACCTCGATATGCGGGCGATGCAATGGCGAGAAAGGGAATCATCTCTATCACAGCCAACTACCGTGAGGGCATCTTCGGATTCTTTGCTCATCCTCAACTCTCTAAGGAAACATCCTATAAGGGCTCCGGCAACTATGGCTTCATGGACCAGGTAGCTGCTATCCAATGGGTAAAGAATAACATCGAGGCTTTCGGTGGTGATCCTGACCGCATTACCATTGTAGGAGAATCGGCCGGTTCCATGTCGGTTAGTGCCCTGATGGCTTCTCCTCTCTGTCAGGGGCTATATGCACAGGCTATGGGTTCGAGCGGTTCGGTGATGGGGTTCAAGAAAGTTGCTACACTGAAGGAAGCCGAGGAGAAAGGCGTGCAGCTTGCCCAGAAAATAGCCGAGAAGATGGGCAAGAAAACGGGCAAGAAGGTGAAAAAGAACGTAGGTATGAAGAACCTCAACGAACTTCGTGCCCTGCCTGCCGAAGAACTGATGATGCTGGCGGGAGTAAGAGCGGTTCCTGTCTATAATATCGACGGATATTTTATGAAAGAACAGCCTGTAGATGTCTTTGCCAAGGGCGAGCAGACCAAGGTGCCTCTGCTCATTGGTGGCAACAACCAGGAGATGACTCCATGGGCAGTATTGATGGGCAAGCAACCTACCGTTGAAAATCTGAAGGCTGGTGCCAAGGCTACTTTCGGAGAAGAGAACATCGATGAACTCTTCCGTCTTTACGGAATCAACAGCGACAAGGATGTGTTGGAGCAGCCGGGTGTGAATCTGGCTTCGGATATCTTCCTGGATTATTCTACCTGGAAGTGGGGTAACATGCACAAGCTGACCGGCGGACAGCCAGTTTACCGCTATCGCTATTGTCATCCTCGCCCAGCAATGGCCATCAAGGGCAAAGTGGCAGCTTTGGCTGGCGGCGTGGTAGATGCTAAGGAAGGTGCTGCTCCTGCTCCACAGGATAAAGGTGCCGTCCACTCTGCCGATATAGAATATGCAATGGGCACTTTACCTACCAACCGCGTGTTCAACTGGCAACCGGAGGATTACATGATTAGCGAAATCTTCAGCCAGTACTATGTGAACTTTGTGAAGACGGGCAATCCAAACGGTTTGGGTCTGCCGGAATGGCCATCTACCAACGGCAAGTCCGTAGCTCCTGTGCTTCAGATAGATGTGAATACTGAGGTAAAAGCTGATGCCCAGATGGAGAAGCGCTATGAGTTTATTGACCAACTGTTTTGGAAAGAAAAATAATCTTTTTGCTGCATTCAAAAGCTTTATAATTTTGTCGCAGATAGAATGATAAGGCTGATAAAGCAGAATAAAATAATAGAATTCATGTTTCAGAAATTCATTATCAATAGAGAGGGTGTACTGAAATTCGGACACGTCTATTTGCATCGTGACATGCTGGCTCCAGGTGAGCAATGCACATACGGTGGAGGACTATGGAAAATCGACGAAAGTCGGGGAGCCATAGTCCTCTATGGTCGAAGCTTCGATTTCGGTCCTCCCGATTTTGACTACGTGAAACAGATAGACTGGTCGGGCTTGGGGGGCACCCCTCGCCCACTGCTCTATCTGCCCCATTGGCCTAATGAAGAGGAGATTGTGCCAATCATCGTGAAGTAATTTACCGACACCAGTTATTACAAACCTATTACATTCCTCATTATTCACGTTAAATTCAATTAAGTTTCCACTTGGAACTTTCGCTATTTCGGATATTTTTCCTAATTTTGCGCCACGTTTGTAACGATTGAAATGAATATGAAAATTCTATGATAAAGAATATGGTTATTTTATGAGAGGAATCAGATTCGCAGGAAAACAGAAATAATTAAGTATTATATATATATAAATAGGTAAGAAAAGAAAAATGGAACATGTTTTTACAGAATCGATGTTTTTGGTGGGCTTCGTGATATTCATTGCTGCCATACTCGTATTAGACATGCTGGTCATCGACCGAAAGGCGCATGTAGTTTCCATCAAGGAAGCTGGCTCCTGGACGGCAGTATGGATTATTCTCGCTCTCGCCTTCGCCGTATTCATCTACTTCCATGGCGATATGGTGCACGGCATAGAGAACTTTGACGATTTGAAACTGATAGCCTCACGCTATGCTTCCCATCTCAAACTGGATCCGAATGACTATGAGGCAAGTCTGCAGCAATATCGCCACTACATGACCATCTCTTACATCTCAGGTTATCTGATAGAGAAGACGCTCTCCGTAGATAATCTCTTTGTGATGATGATGATCTTCAGTTCATTCGGAGTGGATAAGAAAGATTATCAGCATGTATTAAACTGGGGAATCTTGGGAGCCATCGTACTTCGCTTCGTCTTCATCTTTGCGGGTGCAGCCCTCATCAGCCGATTTGCCTGGATATTGCTTGTATTCGGAGGATTCTTAGTTTACAGCGGAGCCAAGATGTTCCTGAATAGAAATAAGAAGGAAGAAATCAATGCTCTCGATCATCCGGTGGTGAAGTTCATGCAGCGACGCCTGCATCTGGGTCCGCTGGTAATGACGGTAGTGTTCATCGAGTTCTGCGATTTGATATTTGCTTTCGACAGTATCCCAGCCGTATTCTCAGTATCACTCGACCCGTTTGTAGTGTTCTTCTCCAATATTTTCGCCATCTTAGGTCTGCGTGCCCTCTTCTTCCTCTTGGCAGCGATAGCCGATAAGTTCCGCTATCTGAAGGTGGGTGTAAGCGTGCTGTTGGTGTTTATCGGTGTGAAGATGCTCATCCACGATTTCTTCGAGATAGATGCAGTAGCTTCTCTCGTCATTATCCTTCTCGTATTGCTCGTCAGCATCGGAGCATCGGTTGTGATTCCAAAGAAACAGGAAGCTTAAATTACAGAAAATTGTATAGCAAAATATAAGGATAAAGCACGATTTCTATTGATTTTGCAATTATGGATGGAGAAAAATCAATATAGAGAAAGTTCTGTTTGCAAACGTTAAGTTGCAGGCAGAACTTTTTTGTATTGTCAAATCTAAGTATCCACCATTCCGTATAAGAACATATTTATCCAGTTATGAAGATATTTATATTTTTTGCCAAATTTATTTATATTTATGTTAATGTATGTATAAATATCTGATGGTTATAAGAAAAATAATTATCTTTGCAACAAGAAAAATCGAGAACAAAAATTAGTTTTATAACTTATTACTTCTAACTGTTTATTAATAACTAAATCTTTAAAAATATGAGATTACATTCTTTTACAGTGAAAGTTTGTACCGTAGCTATGGCTATGGGAAGTCTAACCAGTTGCCATACGAAAGAGCTTCTAAGGATATTATCCAAGACAACGTTGATAATGCTGTAGCCCAACTTACGCTACAGACCGACATTATCGAGAAGAGCGGTAAATTCCTCAATCCTCGTACGTATGAAAAGGGTAAGATGAACTATGTGCCAATCGATGACTGGTGCTCAGGATTTTTCTTGATAGAAGACAAGATAAACCGTTGACGTTCAGTAAGGTTCGTTTCCGACATGTTTCCGACATTTGTTTCCGACATGTTTCCGACATTATTGGTGTTATTAGTGCCATTTACACCGACATTGCGGTAAATGGTAATCAGCGTTCCGCTGACATGATTCTCGATTGTAGGCTCAGGAAGTCCCATCTTTTTCAAGCCTTGACGTATCTTGTTAATGCCACGTCCCCATGTCTCGATAAAGCCTGCCTTCTGGCAGTTTGCCATCGTTCCAAAGCATAATGCAGTCGTCATATACTTTCATTTGTGTATGTACTCCCATATAGTCACGGTGTACGATGGCATTGCAAATAGCCTCACGCAACACATCCTCGGGTATTTCCAATTGCTCTATACGTGTTATCCCTTCGTAGTGAATAGGAGACAAAAGGTACTTGGAACGCAACAATTCAATGATGCGGTTTACCATTTGCAGAATATTTCCTTCTACTACGTCCTGTGTGATCAAGTCGCTCTCGTCATTGCGGAAACGACCGATACGGAAATCGCAAGACACAAAGAATCTCTTCGGGTTCTTGCCAAAGAGCAATAGGCTTCAACTGCTTACGAAGCTGCTTTCATTGCTCTATGAAATAGGCTTCATTGACTATCGAAGCCGCTTTCGTATTTCGAGGCTTTTTTATTCAAGTTTACGCTTTAGTAACGACAAGTTTTCAACAGGGGTGCAGAGTAGTTACTAATTTATTTTATTATGTAACTTTTATGCAAAAAAAATTTTTATTTTATAATATGATGAGAAATGGTGTTTTTAGCTAAATATTACTTGGATTTTAACTAAAGGTAATACTTATCTTTATAGTGTTTGCCGTATAATGTAGGTTTTGTAAATTAAGTATTGGTATATCTGTTCTTGCCGGTAAATTATCATTTATCTGACGATTAAGTTTGATTTTTGCATCTATATTAGATAGGGTTTCCACTAAGACATCTTGTTGGTGTCTTGGTGGCAACACTATAGGACAATCAGCAAACGTTTGAGCAGAAATATTACCACGCGTACTACCTACTGACAAATTCGCAACCCATTGTTTGTAGAAAGTACTTAGCGTAAAGTAACGTAGGTAAATTGGATTTACCTTATGCTCGTCAAGTTGATATTTTATCAAGAAACCAGCATAAGCCATAACACCATCTACCGAAATGTGGTATTGCCTGCCAATGTATGCAAAGCCACGTCCCATTTCAAGGAGAAAGTCTGTAATCTTGCTTGTCAATGTTTTCTCAATGTCAAGCTCATTTTGGAGTGCCACTGTGCCCAAAAAACTAAAATTGTATGGGTCTTTAAAAATATACTTCGCCAAATCGGACTGAAGAGGTGGCAAGGTTTGCTCAAAGTTATTGATTGCATGCCCTTTAGCATGGATATATCCATTTGCTATCTGCATAAGCATCACATCACGACTCCATCCATTCTGCGCAGTTTCTGTGATGTAATAAGCTCGTTCGGCAATGTCTTTTACTTTCGATAGAAGCGAAATGTGATGATACCAAGTAATTTGTGCAAGTGGAACTTGCACAAAGCCTTTGTCATCTTCTTTAAATTGGTCAAGTGCCACTTGACCAATTGGAATATTTTCCATTTTTGCAAGCGGCACTTGCAAAAATGGAAAATCTGGATACGCTTCAGCGAAACGTCTCATACTTTTGAGATTACTCAAAGAGTATCCTCTATCATTAGGGAACTTTTGGGATAAATCAACAGATAATTTTGATATGATATTTGCTCCCCAGCCTAATTGTCTCTGCTGTGCTAAAATTCGTTTGCCCTAAGTCCAATATAACGCCAATGTGTCAGCATTGACATTAATTGCGGTACGTAGTTTTGCTACCTATATAAGATGCTCTATGTCTTTGCGCCATTCTGCATAACCATCAGGCAGCAAATCGGTATTTGCGTTAATAATTTCATTCATGCCTTTATTCCTTTCCTACATTTCTATTAAAGCTAAGACTTCCGAGTTGCTTCATTATCTCATCTTCCAAACGATGACTTTCAGCGAATTGTTGTGCAAGCGTAGTTCTATAATCATTCATTCGCTTACTTTCAGCCACCATTTCCCCATGGTTGTTTGGCTTTTTTACCTCCACGAAGCAAAGAGGTAAACCATTGACAAACAAAGTGATGTCTGGGCGGAATTCATCTTGACCATTCTTGCAAGTGAACTCAGCCGTAAAATGAAAAATGTTGGTTTAAATCTTCCATAACATTCAATTTGTTGCTTTAAATGCAAATATAGTGATTTCTTTTTAAAAATATGTGTCTACAGATTAATCTTTAACAAGATATAACAAAGAAAGGATAGCCCGTGAAAGGGCTATCGATCTACAACATGCTTTATTCCTTATCCGGATATATCGCTATTTTAATGACTCCATCCTTTCTGTTTTCAAAGATATCGTAGGCTTCTTCGATTTTAGAAAGAGGGAAACGGTGGGTGATGAGAGGAGTGGTGTCTATCCTGCCCTGAGATATCAGATGCAGGATTTCCTCGCAGTCGCAACCATCTACACCGCCAGTCTTGAAAATGAGATTTTTACCATACATATCTGGGAGAGGTAAGAGCTGAGGTTTATCGTACATCGTCACAATGGTAACTATCGCATTAGGACGGGCACATTGCCATGCCAACTGGAAAGTATCAGGACCGCCTGCTACCTCCATCACCACATCCGCACCACCGTGCAAGCTCTGTTCCTTGACAAAAGCCTCGCAATCCTCCGGTTCTACCACCAAAACCTGCGGATAATGCTCCTTGATAAAAGCTCTTCTGGCTTCAGACTTCTCGCAAACGATGATTTTCTGCGGATTCTTCAACAACGTGCAAAGCAAACAGCAGACTCCCGTAGGTCCGGCTCCGATAATCAAAACTGTATCTTCTTCCTTGATTTCAGAAATCCTTGTTGCCCAGAAACCTGTGGCAAGGATATCACCAACAAAGAGTGCCTGCTCATCACTTACATTGTCAGGAATCCTGTTTAAGCCCGTGGTGGCATAAGGAACCCTTACATATTCGGTCTGCCCGCCGTCGATACGACAGCCCAAAGCCCAACCGCCATGAGGAGAAGTACAATTGTTCACATATCCATGTTGGCAGTAGAAGCATTCCCCGCAGTATGTTTCCACATTCACAGTTACTCTATCGCCCGGTTTCACATGAGTTACCTTCTCCCCTACTTCATCTACGACACCCACCATTTCATGTCCCACAGTAATTCCGGGAACGGCACGAGGAACAGAACCATGCTTGATATGCAGATCGCTGGTACAGATACTACTCATAGTTACTCTCACGATGGCATCGTGTTCATCTATCAGGATAGGTTTCTCCTTTTCGGTGAAGCCAAATACACCTTGTTTAATATAAGTAAATGCTTTCATTATGATGATAAGTTGAAAATTGTCAAAAAATGATGCACAGTACAAACTGGCGAAAGAAGCTAAAAAGAAATTATTAAAACAATAAATGATAGTTCATCATACCTAAAAAGAAAGTTCCGTTCCGAAGTACGGAGCAAAACTTTCTCTTAGTTATGAATATCTTTAGTTTCCATCTGGCTTGGTAACATCCAGGTCTGTGGATGGATACCAGAGGAACTTATTGAAGTCGTCAGGCTGGGCTGGATTGAAATCCTGCCAGTCTGGACGGAGAGATTTCAGGAATGGCAGATGGAGCTGCTTCATTCCCATCACCACCATCTTGGCCACCTCATAGGCTCCGTATGGATTGAAGTGGGTATTATCCTCTAATGCCTTCGGCTGATTAGGATAAGTGTTGGCTGGATAGTGAACCAGCGATTTCTTACTGTTCTCATAGCCCAATGTCTCGAAGAATGTACGGGTCATATCATGCAGTTCGATGACAGGCACACCCTCTCTTTTTGCCACAGCTCTCATGGCATCAGGATAGTCGCCATGCGTTTCCTGTATTTTGCTGCGGGTAGCTTTGTCAAAGAAACGGCGCTGGGTAGGAGTCACAAAGATGATGTTTCCACCCTTCGCGCGTACCTTATCTATATATTGCTTCAGATTGTAGGAGAAATTATACCAGGCTCCACTTCCTGGAGTCTTCTCTTTCTGGTCGTTGTGTCCGAACTCACAAATCACATAGTCGCCCTTCTTCATCATGGCCAATACTTTCTCCAGACGGTTGGAAGCTAAGAAGGATCCGGCTGTCAATCCGCTCTCTGCATGATTGGAAATAGCGACTTCCGGACCAAACCAGCGTGGAATCATCTGTCCCCAACTGGCGTATGGTTCATGAACCTGATCCACTACGGTTGAATTACCGCAGAGGAAGATGGTTGTGGCAGTCGTGTCACGCTCTATCTTCACCTGTTTTACGGCCGGAGCAGCACCATAGAAGTCAAGAGTCAGCTTGTCATCCCAGTCAGGTGTGCCCTTCTCACGAGGTTTGATACGTACGTTCATCTTATCAGATATCTTTGGTGAACGCTTGTTGACGATAAACTGGACAGTCTGGAATTTACCCTTCTTGGTAGAGATTTCATCCACCATGAGTCTTCTGGCTTCAGCACGCACCACCGTCTTGGCAGCCTTTTTCTTGGAGCCGAGGACGACCGTCACCTTGTAGTTGCCATCAGGCACTTCCACAGCGTAACTTTTAGGATTTTGCTTACTCAGATCTACCTCGAAAGTCTGGGCTTTCACATTTGCGGACATCGCCAACATCATCATACCAGCGAGTAGCCATTTCGTTTGTTTCTTCATTATATGTTTTAGTTATTTGTTAATTTGGCTACAAAAATACAATATCTTTTTCAAAAACATTAGTTTTTCCGTTCATTTTTTGATTATATAGTACAAAAAGCTATTATAAATTGGAAATCAGATATTTAATAAAATCATCCTTCACATTGGAAATCTCACCTTTGTCATAAATTGTCAATAAAGTGATTTCCATACTTTCAGTATCAAGTAATAAATTCAAAGTCAATATACGAGCACCCCCACTCTTTCCTTTACCTTTTGAAGCAATGGCCATTCTAACTTTTCGGATACCGGATCCGAGATCATCTCCCAGAAAAGGATTATTTATAATATCTTTTTCCATAACTCAAGATCATCCAATAAAGAATGGTACTTCTTAGACAAACGCTTAAACTCGCGTTTAAACTCTGGACCAATAGTTTTTGTAACTTCCATTATATCAACCCTCTCTCATTTCGTTGATAAAATCATCAATATTTTGAAGTTCCTTTCCTTCAAGTTTTGCTAATTTCACCTCTTGCATCGCTTTAGTCAAAGTTTTTTGCACATAAGCTTGCTGCTTTTCTGTTTTTGACAAAGAAGAAGTATCCATTACAGATGTAGAAACAACGCCACGCAACATTTTTATAGCATTGCGAACGCTTGCCAACGACTGAGTATCATCTATAGTAACTAAAATCTGTGCCATATTAACCCTATTTAGAATATTTGATTTCTGCAAAGATACAAGATTTCCATGAAAAAAACAAATATATTTTATTTTTTAACAATAAAAGAATCCATCAATTTTCAGATATTACTTCGCCATATTGTAGGACTCGTCTTGACGATGCGGGAGAAGACTCGGGAGAAATAGGAAGCAGAAGTGAAACCGACATGATAAGCTACTTCTTCCAATGTGGCACCGGGATGAGCCAACATATAGGCCTGTGCCTCCTTGATGCGCAAGGTGGTAATCCAGGTACTGAAATTGACGGCATATTTCCCATTGATATAACGGGAAAGATAAACCTTATTGGTACCCATTTCGGAAGCCAGACTGTCGATGGTCAACTGGGATGAGAGATACTTCTTATCATCCACCCACTGTTGCAATCGTGCTCCGAATAGATTCTCATAATTCTCCAACTTGGAAGTTTCCTGTTTCTGGCTGGAATCGTTTTCTATTTCATCATTCATCACTGACGCTAAATTGAGCGTGCCATAATATGGGCGGTAATTGATGAAAGAGATGACGATATAAAGATTGACACTGACGAAATACACCAGGTAAGCATAATTGAAATAGATTCCGAAGAAGAGAGTGAGATAGGCAAAAACACTCAAGAGACACAGGAAGAAGAGGCTTTTCTTCGTCCAGAACATGAAGCGCTGCATATTATCATCGGAGAAGTAATTATCCAACTGCTCCATTTTCTTCCTATAGATAAACTGGAAATGGAACATGTATCTTACCACGATGCTACAGAAAATCAGGGTGGAAATGATATACAGATAATTGGCATAAGGTGCAAAAGGCTCCAAAAGGGTAATCCAGGAAAAGGAAACCGTCAATATCCAACACCCGAAATCCTTCAATATCCTCTTTTTATTGATATATTGTGAATCCAACAGGGAGGCAAACGAATAAGCAAAGCATATACCTGTCAGGAAAAACAGGCTGATGTCCATACAGGCATTGATGGAATTGAGCACCTCCCAATCTTGCGAGGAAAAGATTTCCAACCAAAGATACAGGTCGATGAACATAACAAAAAATGCTGATGCCAAGAAATATTTTGCCTTACGATAAGGGGCATAGTCTGCAGTATCCGGTACACTCAGGAACACCAGGATAATGCCTATCACCAGATAACTTGCATCGATACACTGAATCAGTTCTGCGAAATATTATTCCAGTAACTCCATAATAAACAGCTTTTATCAAATCAATAAATTATCATCACTTACTTTTAGCACACTTTGATTCACATAGCAATCTGACTTGCCATACGAACAGAGAGTATTATTAGACGTACATAATCTACTAAAAGTCCTTAGATCTTGAGTATATTGAAGATCGTTGTCAGTTTTTTATCACTTTTGTTGAGTCTATATGATGTTTATAGGCATAGTTTTTCAACTACCCTGCTTGCAAAAGTACAAAAAAATAAGTTATCTCCAAATTATTTAAGCAAAAAAAATGTGTTATCCCAGCAGAATTTCTGCCAAGATAACACATTTTCAACATATTTTACTATTTAATAGTACGCTACATATACTTCTGATTACCAGTTGTCGCTGTCAAATGGATCTGAGGAACCGCCCCAACTAGGATCCGTACCCCAATTAGTGTCAGGACCAAAGATATGACCGTGATCATTACCACCTGGGTCATTAACGTTATTTGCGTTATCGACTGTCCAACTTGTGTAGTTTGCCATCAGCATATTCTCCAAGAGAACCATTTGTATTTCCGGTTTAATATATTGAGTTTTCATCACAATCATCCTTTCTTATCTTCAATAAGTTGGTCTTTACTTAACAAACACTTTCTTGCCATTCACGATATAGATACCGGAAGGTAAGCCTGAAACATCGGTACTACCGCTGCGAACGAGCTGACCATTGAGATTGAACACACCGAGTTTCGCAAACTTGGAATCGATACTGCTGTCTTCTGTAGCCATGATTCGCTCTACATCTGTAGTATAGTCAATGCCATCCAGGATAAACTTGGAAGTGGCTGTACTAGAAGTTTGCTTATATGGCTTGAACCATACGCTGAAACCACGCAAGCCACGTACTTTGTCGCCAGCATAGACCATTTTTCCTTCATGGAAGAAATAGCAATGTTGCAGATTATCTCTACCCTCAATAATCGGATTTTCCTTATTTACGGTAAAGGTTGTGTCAGCATCATCTATTTCACTTCCGTATGTTCTTGCAAAAGTACCGTATGCAGCTAAAGTTCCATCTGTCACGATTTCGCTATCGCCTGGCTTTTCAGCAACTTTCACTTCCAAATTCAGCGTCCATTTATTTCTATCAAGTCCATAGAGGTCATTCTCATTGCTGGTTTTTCTCTTAAGACTTACATTCGGAATATCAATATGGTTGGCTGCGATAGTTACCTTATGCTCCACACTTTCAGAAGTACCAATCTTATGAAGGGTTGCCGTATAGGCAGGTGTTCTCTCAGTTGCCAAGTTCTTTGTAGGATAGATAATATAAGGTACGTAAGCCTTAAGAACTACATCATTATCTCCCATATTTGCAATCTTCACCGTCTCAAACTGGATCTGATTTCGAGTAAGCGTTTTCAGTTCTGCCAATCGGGCATTGGCTCCGAATGCCTGAGTAAACTGGTCTTTCTGCAAGTCAACTGGCAGCACGATGGTGTTCCATTTATTGATATTCTTCTTGAAAGATTTCTTGTTGAGATGGAGAACCACATCGTCATAAGTCTCTGTACAGTTAAGAAGATAGTTCAGATTATCCTTGTCTTCATCCAATATCAAGTCGCGAGAGGTGTTAGAACCTGCATAGAGAAGACGGAAATCATCAAATACAGTCCACTCACCATCATCAGCAACATTTTCATTTTCAGCAACAGAACCTACACGAACACCGAAGCAGATGTTACCGCCACCTTCTGGAACCTGCACGAGGACACTATTGAAGTACTTATGGCTACCATAGAATTCCTTACCAGCATAATCCATGTTCTGCTCGCTGACATGCAAATTGTCCCGTTCTGTCTGAGACATGTTTGCCGTCTGCATGACTACAGTTTCGCGGAGGGAACCATCTACTATTTCTTTATAATTTGTAGTCCCTTCTTTTGGGTCTTTCAAAAGAACAGCAAATAGCTTAGCCTTATTTGTATTAGAATAAGCCTTGCATTCGATAACATAAGAACCGCCATGTTCAACGTGTACCACCTGATAGACTGCGCCACGGGTATTCTTGATATCTGCGCAATAATATTTACCGAGATGAGTCTGGTAATCATTCATACTCTCATATTTGATTTCATTGAAAGTATATGGATTGACAGATGAAACACTACCTGTATATTGGTTTGATCCTTGACTCGGGTCTGTTTTTGTTTTATAACGTTTCTCCAAACCAAATCGGAATGATCCGGTAGTTCCATTATAAACAGTAGTCTTCCATTTAACAAGCGCACCATTATCACGGTTGAATCCAGGGCACTCTAATTTGAATGACAAATCTAATGAACTCTTAAAGCCGATAGAATTCGTTTGCAAATCATAAAGCTGCTGATAGGAGAAGATACGCCACTTAGAGCCCTCTTCACTATAATAGTCTTTATCAGTTATCAAGAAAGCACCACAATTTTTATCCACATCACCCTGAGAAGCGGCTGCAGAGAGATAGTATCTATCATAGTTATCACCTGTATATCCCGATGTACTACGACGATAAGTGTATATTTTGAAGGTATTTTTATCATCTCCTTCAATAGGTACAATCTTCCAACCACGCTGAATCACGGTAGAACTTGAGTTAGATGCATAAATATCGCGATCCACAAAGACACCATTGTTGACAGCAGCAGCACCAGTGTTGTTAGCATCATAGAAGTATTCCAACGAACAGCCTTCCCCTGATGAAGTACTCTGCTTATCAATATCCTGCTGGAAATGAATCCAGTCGCCGTCTGCATAAACCCAAAGAGGCATTCCATATTCCTGAAGAGACACATGGGTTCCCCAATAACCTCCTACATTGAGCAGCAGATCGGTCTGTACATTATACAAGAAAAAGATTTGGTTCTTATCCGTTGTTGGAAATTCACCATGCTTACCGTTCTTTGCATAATTCGCCATATCACTTGCAGAAATACCAACAAGATTTTTCAAACCATCGAAGGCAGAACCATTACTATCTTGTGCCTTGGTTCCCTTGACTGCTCCGAAAAGCAAGAATATAGCCAAGAAAACGGCAAAGATGGAGCGATGCTTAAAAGCATTAAATGATAGTAAAAACATTTTCATCTTTCAAAATTTAAAGTTCAATAAATAAGTAATTATCATATAGGCAACAAAATGTGATAGGACATCAAGTTACTGTTTTGTTAAATCATAACTGGGTACAAAAGTATGAAATTCCTCATTTTTGAAATTGCAAAATGAGAAAAAAATGTTTGTATTTATGGAAATTCACAACTGAAAAACCACACTGAGAAACTGAATCACCAGCCATACGGATGGTCGTTTTTTCCTTCAAAACGTTCAAAACAACCATCAATCGTTCAAATAACATGTAAAAACAGAAAATAAATATGTAAAATCGTATATTTTTAAGCTTATTGTACCTAAAAATATACGATTTCGCTTTTTCTCAATCAGGAATCAATCCAAAGAAAAATTTATGATCCTTAAAAGAAAGAACCGAAGAATGGCTAAGAAAGTCCTGATCATTGGCCTGGCCCAAAAACATGGATTATTCTCTAAAAGAGGTCTAATCATTTCCAAAGAAAACTCTGATAGCATTCGCAATATTTCTTTTGGCAATTTCAGGTTTCATCGCTTCCTCTAAATCCATATTCTGAGGAGATACGGCAAGAACCTGATCAAAGCCTGCGTCAAGAAGCGCCTGCTTTTCGCTGACTCCTCCAGATACTAACCAGATTTGCTGGTCTGTCGTGGCTTTATTTTTCAAGACATGTTCCAAAATCCGCTGTGGCAACTTTCCCATCAAGGTCTGTCTGTCGCTATGTCCTTCACCCGTTGTCACGAGATCAGCATCCCGAATCATCTCATCAAAGCCGATTTCTCGCAACAGAAGTTCGGCTCCAGCAGAAACCTCTGCACCAAAATATTGCAGGAAAGCATAGCCCAAACCACCGGCAGCACCAGCACCAGGCACCTCACTCCTATCATAACCAAAATGCTTGGCACTCACCTCAGCAAACTTCCTTGCCCGAGCATCCAGCATTTCCACTATCTCTGCATCAGCCCCCTTCTGAGGGGCAAAGACATGAGCCGCCCCGTTTTCGCCACAGAGCGGATTGGTAACATCCGAAGCCAGCATGAAAGTGCATTCCTGGCGGATTTTCTTCCAGTCGTCGCCCATTGCCTTGAGCATTCCGATGCCGCAATCGGATGTAGCACTTCCGCCCAATCCTACGATAAAGTGGCGTACGCCCCGGCGATAAGCATTCATTATCATCTCGCCCACGCCCCAGGAAGTAGCCTTCATCGGGTTGCGCTGTTCAGGCTCTATCAAAGCCAGTCCGGCAGTCTGTGCAATCTCAATTATCGCCGTATCATTCACGATACCATACTCTGCCTCAATCCATCTCATCAGGGCATCATGGGCATGAATGCTCACTCGCTCTCCTTTCATCGCCGAGAGAAAGGCATCGAGCATTCCCTCTCCCCCATCACTCATTTCGAGACAAATGATTTCGGGGGAAGCATCTTCAGAATCCACATTCTCTATTCCAGAAGAAGCATCTTCCGAATCCCATTCCTTCAATCCCGAAGCAATCGCCTCATTCACCTCCCTGCTCGTAAGGCAACCCTTATAAGAGTCGCAAGCTATAATAATTTTCCCATTCATTTTCACCTTATTATATATATACCTTATTATATATAGCATTGCCCATGGAGGGCGACACATTCCAGCTCGCAAAATTAGCCATTATTCCTGAAACTACAAACCTTTTTGGGAAAAACTTTCAAAAACAGATGCTTCTGATTAAACGGAAACTCGACCAGACGGTCGTGGCAACATCCCTGAACCTGAAGCAGGAACACTCGATGTTAGCCAATGGCCACAAGGCCAAATTCGCAGAAGACTCTTTGTGACCGTGGATGGTGGCATGAAAGGAAGAAAATTGAATCAATAAAATGCTATCAAAATATCATTCAATCATTATAGCATATTACCTTGCAATCATTTTTGCATTCATACATAATAACATCACTATTTAATTTAAAGTCGTCATGTAATTTTGCAATTTTGCAAAGATGCAATTTTGCAATCATACATTCAATTATCAAAATGCAATTTTACTATTATGCTTACAGGAAAACATGTATGGATGTTATAAAGCAAACAAATTATCAAGATTTAGAAACTAAAATATTTAGACATAATTATGAAATAGAAAATTAACAACAAGTGAATACATGAATGAAAAAGAATATAAAAGTTTGCACACAACTAATCATGTAGGCTATATTTTAAGTTATTATCCAAACATTCATTATTGATTTCTTGTTATCTTTTCGTATTGTAGATTTGTTATTTTGTTTGCATTACGATTATCATAACAGAAACAAAAAAATATATAAGAATCTGTATATTAAGTATTTAAACCTACCTGCAATCAATATATCATCCCTTCATTTTAACATGTTTGCATAACATCAACCAAACATTCACAAATACAAAAGAAACAACAGGTAAAAAAGCGTAAGAATAAACCCATATATTGTTTGCTTTCAAAGTTTATAACAAATGTGTATGTTTGCACATAAAAGGATAAAATAAAAACCGAGAAAAAGGCTTCTCGGTTTTGCAAGTAAGAAATTTATTGATAATTCTTAATATATTCAATCAAACTGTCATGCAAGATTTCCTCAAATTTCTTTTTGGTTCTAATCTTTGCAATCATCAGCATTTCGTATTCCTCATCAGTGAGATAAGTTTGCACACCATGCAATTTGGATCTTCTTTCAATAGCGGTCATCTTTTTCTCGACAGGAGCAGCAGGTTGGGAAGCTGCCGGCTGAACGTTACCTGCACCACCTGGACGAACCGCTTGATTCATATTACTGAAAGCTGCACGAAAATCTTTTGCCATAATTTCAAAATTTAAAAATTTAAAGGATGAACTACTATAATAAATTAAATACCAAAAATTTCCTTAATAACTTCTGAATAATCATTTGCAGCTGTACAATATGGAGCATAGTGAAAGAGATCGGTCATTTCGGTCTGAGCCTCATTTACTTTGATGCATCTGCGAATACCATGTTCGATAACTTTTCTTCCATATGTATCCTTCAAGTATTGTATCGCCTGACGTACTATTCTTGGACGCTCATCTACCATAACAGGCAGTAAACCTAGCAGTTCCAGGTCCTGATTCAATGCAAAACGACCATTTTTAACTTCCTCCATAGCTCCCAGAATTGCAGCTAATCCATTTACAGAAAGGCCTTCCATCTGTACAGGAACCAACAAATGACTGGCTACTACCATAGCGTTGTAGGTTGATTGGGATAGGGCAGGAGGGCAATCAATAAATATATAATCAAAAAAATCGATTGGATTTTTAATACCTTCACCTGTCATATCTACACAATCGCTATTAATACATGCTCCCAGAACCTGTCTAGGAGCACCAGTATTCTGAAGGAATGGATCAATATCTTGCATCTTAGCAGCACCAGGTACATAATAAATACCTATATCTGATTTATAAATCGGCATGCCCTTGCATTCAACCATAGACTCAAAAATCGTAGCGCAACCTTCTGGTGCATGATTCAGCAATGTAAGATTACATTGAGGGTCTAAATCTATCTCAAGGATCCTTAATTTCTTGTTTTTACGAAGCATACCAGCAGCTAAATTCTGCACAGTAGTTGTCTTGCCAACACCACCTTTATTATTAACGATGGCGAGTATCATTTTCAACTGATTCTCCATATTAAAAATATAAATTGATTTCTGTTTGCAAAGATACATTATTAATTTAAAATACACAAGGAAACAAGCAAAATTGTTTGCATGTAATCAATATTTTAAGTTATTTTGTGTTTTTAGAAACATGTTTGCATGTTAGCATGAAACAAAAAAGCACGCAATCCATTAATTATCAACTAAATAGTAAATGGAGTGGGGGTAGTAATGTTTGTATGCATATAAACATGATTACAATATAATTTGCATTTTTGTAGGTATGCAAACATGTAGATTAGTTTTCATATATCTAAGAGTCTGAAGTAAGTGATTGTATTTCACCTAAATAATTCCCCATTTCCTTATGATCACGCCAGACGAAAACATCATTGATAAAGTCAAGCAATTTTTCGTGTAACAACAAAATCTGATTTTTCAAATCAGAATGGTATTCATCCTCCTCAGCGAAAGATTCAGCCTGCAAGTTTAAATCATCCAGGTTATCTAAAAGCTTACAAAGTTTCAGATAAACCTGCTGATAATATTTCCTTTTTTCCAACTCCTGCTGATGGGTTGATTCTAAAATGGCACGGATACTTTCATCTTCTACAGAAAAATCTCCATCGGGTAAAGGCAAAAAAGCATTAGCAGCTTCATCGCCAGCTAAAATGAAAAAAACAACCAAACGATCCCTTCCATGCCAGACATGAAAAGGATCATTCAGCAACCAATTCTTCACTTTTCTAACAGAAGGAATAGAAGAATTAAATTTTGTAATTATCTGAATCATAGAAAGTTATAAGTCTAATGAATTAGAAATTAAGTCTGGATTGGGTACCCTTGCCTGGCTTGCCATTCATATAAGGTACACCAAAATCCTCATAAAGCATCTTGCACACAGAACCACAAATTTTACGTTCATTGGTGTCGAAATCCTCTTTATTATACCGAGTTGCAATCTTTTTCAACTGCTTCGAAATAGTATTAAGAATTTCCACTCTTTCAGACTGACTATCGACCTTGGCCACAGTTTTACTTATCGCTTGAACATAATAATTAGACTGTTCCACACGGAAATGACTTCTCATAAAAGTATTGATAATGGTAAGCAGCTTAGTAAGCTTAGCTCCATAACTCTCAGAAAGCATAGAGATTTGAGGAATTGTAGGCTTTTGAGTACCTAATTTGGCTGTATTACCATTTGTTTCAATGATGAAATAATAAGCAGTTACTGCACCGCGTGAATTCTTGCTCTTTACCTTATAATCGAAACAGACATCACAAAGACCGGCATCAAAAACCTTCCGTATATCATCTTTCGCTTTATCAAGCACTCGTTTTTTGAAGTCGGAACCGTTTTTATACTGCTCTTTCTGGATGATATTTCCCTTTTCATCTCGAACTTCCAACAGATTGAACATCTTTTTGATATCCTGTACTGTCATGAAGAAAACCTTGTCTTCCTTGTTTCGGTATTGGCAACAGAATTCATAAAAGCGCTGTGAATAGACACTTTTGAAACCCATCTCTATATACATGTCAAACACAGTAAATTCAGATGAAAGATTGGTGAAGTAGGGGAGGAGAACAGGAGTAATACCTACAGTATAAGTTTCCTGATCTGGATGCTCATCAACATATGACAAAAGACCGGCATAAATACGGTGTCCATCCTTGGAATGAAAAACCTTCTTAGCATCCGTGATATTCTTGAGTGCATTGAAGGCATAATCCAAGTTGGAACTATGCCCGGAAACACATTCCAGAAGCTGGGTACGTGAGAGCGTAATCTGGTATTTTTCAGGATGCCCATCAGGAAGATCTTTCTTCTTTTGAATTCCACGGATAATCTGCAGCCAACAGTTTCGTTCCACAGCAGTCAGGTTACTGATTGCCTGCGTCACGTCATTGGGCTGAGTAATGAAGTAGTGCGGAATATTACTGAGAATATCCTTGTCTGTTTTCTTGGGTCTTCCACCTTTACGCTTCGGAATATTCGAGTTAGAAGAAGAATCTGAGGGATTGATTTCCTCTGCCTCTATCGTCTCGATGTTGTCATTTGAATCCTTTGTCATTTTATTATATTTTGTAAATTTGTCGCAAATATACATCTTTTTGTGCGACAAACAATGCAACAATGTCGTATATTATGTATTTTTAACCAAACTAAGACTATCGGTCTCTTTATAATTTATAAAACTGTCGCAGCAGTATGTTAATCGCTGATATTCAATATTTTACGTATTCTATTACGACATAAATATAAAGTTTAAATGCTTAAAATTAATTATATTTACGACATTATAATAAGTTTAATAGTCGCAAATGCTTTCATCTTTTAAAGGCTTATTTTTAATACAGTCTGATTACTTAAGTTTCCATATGAACTTATCTATTTGATTATCTGATAGTTAGATATAAAACAGTAAATTTCACTTTAAAGTATGCTGATTATTTGATACGACAATTTTATAAAGTTATTGGTATATCTGCGACAAAATTATAAGAGTTTAATTTTATTGCGACAAGATTATAAATGGGCTTTTATGACGATTGAAATCTGTGGTAAGCTTTATAATTTTGTCGCAAATGAAATTAATATCATGAGAGAAGACTTCTTTTCATATTTTGATGAAATACATGAACGGAAATTCTTTAACTAATTGATATAAAGCCTATTATATGTTTCTTGATATGTATTGCTGCGACAAAATTATAAGATTTAACTACTTTATATGTACATTCGAAATGTTTTTATGGTCCTATATTGAGGCTTACGAAGTAAGCTACGACAAAATTATAAGCTAAAATTATAGTTTGATGTTATTTGAGACTGAATTATAAAGATGTCGCAAATGAATCTATTATATTTATATTTTTGTCGTATATTATATGAATAGGGGTATTTTTTAGATAGCTATTGCAGTTGTTAGGTTGGGGGTAGGGAGATTTTATACTTTATAATTTTGTCGCAGAAACGATTCTGGAAAGAGCTTTTATTGGAATTATTCTGTCAGTACTAAGCAGATATCTATCAATGCTGCGACAAAATTATAAAGTTATTCCCTTATTTTTAAAGTTCTCATGCATGATGCTCATTGTTATTGAAGGTTATCATACGTTATTTTTAGGATGTAATAGCTCTATTTGCGACAAAATTATAAGGTCTTATACCAAGACGCAGGTTATGTTGAGAGGATTGTGTTTATTTTATAATTTTGTCGCACCTTCTTCTAAAGTTGCATTACTATCTTTATAATTTTGTCGTAGTAAAATGACTTTTCTTTCATTTTTATGGTATAGTAGATGTTATAAATTTAAATTATAAAACAGAAATATACATATTTTAACGCGCATAAAAGTCTGCTTTCTATGTTAGAGGCTTGGCTTCCCCAAAAAGCAGGAAAAGGGGGGGAGATTCCAGTAAGATAGGGATAAAAGTACCCTATTTATTACAAGATATATATTATATAATACCTATTTATATATTAAATTGTCCTGCTCATTTTTATCTTTTTTATTTTGGCTTATTATTTTCAGAACTTATAACTTTTTGATAACCAATGATTTACGAATACTATCTGCGACAGATTTATAAGACGTTACGACGAAATTATAAGATGGATATGGACAAAATAATAAAGTTTATTTTCTATATGCGACAAAATTATAAGGTTTGAGATAAAATCTTAAATTCTTAAAGGTGCGACAAAATTATAAAGGTAATTCCCAGGGCAAGACTAATACGGTATATCGTGATAACTACGGACAGCGTACGGGTATCAGTACCACACAGCAAACAGGTAATTCCTCCAGTACTACTTACAAGGATAAGTATGGAAGAATCCAAAAAAGAGGAAACAGTCAGAGAAAGTAGTTTCCATGTATAAGTCATCTGTACAAAGCTTATCATAGTTGTTTTTCAATCCAAGTCATCAGTACTGTAACTTCATATTGCCGTTCTTTTTCTTCTGTCAGCTCTTTCATCGGTGTCTGCTTACCATCATTGGGAATTATGGCAAGTTTGGCAGATAGTGAATTCCAATACGCCATTTTGTCTTACTGGCGATGAAAGAAATTGATGAAAGTCAAGAAATATAGGCTTTTTTGAAAATATCTCTTCAAAAAAATGTGTGCGTACACAAAAAGGCATTACCTTTGCACTTGAAAAGATTGAATGACGATAATTTAAAGTAAAGAAAGGGTAACAATTATGATGATTTTTGGAATGACATTAGCTGTATTGGCTATCACATTTGCTGAGATTGTAGTAATCAACAAGAAAATGAATCTTAGCAAGTAAAAAGGTTTGGAGATGAGCATCTTAGGATGCTCAGTATGAGAGCATATATATTAAGGTAAAGATTAGGATAACAGATTTTAAGAGAGAAAGGAACTATATTATGTTAGTATTAGGTATGATTATAGCAGTGGTGGTTGCAGCCGTAGCAGAGCTTGGTGCAATAGCCAACAAGAAGAACTTCGCTTAATAAGCGATATTCTTCATTTTAGAAGAAATAAGGTTTTCCATATATAAGAGGAAAGGCAGTTGCTGGCAGAAGATGCTTGCAGTTGCCTTTTTCTTTTTTATGCCATTTGTCATCATTTCATTCCAATAAACTTGAAAAGATCATCTATATGAAAAAATGCCATTCCCCAGTTTTTTGTGGAATATTTCTACACGATTTCCCCATCTTCCACAATCTTTGTTTTTGGCATATATAGTCTAACTGCCTGATAATCAACATATATTGTATTTTTATCTTCTTTTGGCACGCAGATTGTGAATATCATTAGTGGGTTCGCCAATGAATCCACAAAGACAGTAATTTGAACAAATATTCACAATTTAAAACGATAAGATTATGAAAAAGTTCGTATTTGCAGCTATCGCAGCTATTGTAATGGTTTCAGTAAGTAACGTATTTGCATCCAATAAGATGATGAGTAATGCTCAGGTTGCTCCTGTTGATACCGTAGTTCCAGCTACTCCTACAGATTCTTCAACAGTAAGTACTCCTGTCACTCCACAGGCAGGCGCAGAAGATTCTACAAAGCATCAAAATCAGGAGGTCGCTACTCCTGCAGAGACAGTAGAGACTGCTCAGGCTTCTACAGATCAGCATGCTGCAGTGGTTGAATAATTTCCAAGATAATGGTCTTTTTTAAAAGCATACTATAGAGAAAAGGGTAGAATAGTTTTCATTGAAAGATTAGGTTTTTAGGATACGTTTTAATTGATTATTGCTAAGTAAATCAGAAAGTACATAATTAGAGTAAATTAGCGAAAAATGAAGTCTGCTGGCAGTGATGCTGGCAGACTTTTTGTGTATAATGTATATACTAATTAGGGTCTGCTGAATTAATTTCGAGTCATAGACAGAGGGTAGCAGACGTAGGCCCTCATAGTGACGATAATGATGAAAAACCGGCTCAGGTGCGGAAGTCCGTGGATAGCCCACCAGGCATGTTAACCGAAGATCATCATCATACGGTACATGAAGAAAGGCAAGTCTGCTACTCCTCTCACCTGCGCCCGAAACCCCTTCATCT
>OBKV01000584.1_pt1 | contig 28157 bp, 24 predicted proteins | sample 1517301 | NCBI WGS metagenome assembly OBKV01 (sample SAMN04571685, study PRJEB22368) | human gut metagenome | biome: human gut; material: stool | host: Homo sapiens | place: Luxembourg | collected 2012-06-29 | reverse complement strand
AGTTGCTGCCACTTCGCTGTTAATGGGTGTCACACGTGCTTCGTCGGAGGCTTACTCCCCTCTAGAGTCAAGCGCTTCTGCGCCGCAAGAAACTGGTCCTTAAAACGAGTGCTGCCGCACAGGGTTATTACTTTGTATTTTCCGACCATAATTGGATTGATGTGTTATTCTTGAGCTGGATTATCCAAGATCACGTCCAATGACCCTTCTTCGATTGTTGGTGCATTACTAGCCTGAATTGACCATCGAATTGAAAACGTATCTTGTAGTTCTGTATCAATGTATAGGGATAATCCCGAATCTCTCTTGAAATTATGCATCAATGTTTCTTGTTCGAGGATAAACTTGTGTTTCTTTATTGGTTTGTCTTTATTCCATAGCCAAACGTTCTCCTTCCCATATCCTTGTTGAAAGCTAGCCATTGTGCGAAGCGTTTCTCTAGGAAGCATAGGGTTAGGACTGGGCTTGTATGGAATTGTTATTGGGAAACAATCTTTACTCTCTTTTACAGTGTATAATTTTACCTTCTGGGGAAACTCAACAACAATCACATTGTCTCCGCTTGGTGCTTGACCTACATTGATTATTTCAAAGGAGAGTTTCTTAAAACGTTGGTTAAGAGCTTCCTTCTGGATTAACAGATGGTTATAAGCATACTCTTCATTTATGTACTCCGCCCTCTCTTTATTATACTTCTCAACACTTTCTTTAGTGTCGAAAGGCATAAGTCTTAATATCGACAGATAATCATTAGTACTTTTAGGCTCAGTGTACTTCTTTTCAGGAACTTCAGCCTTGATAACCTCCAATCGTTCTTCAAGCTTTGCTTTGATATCTATTATAGTGGGACGCTTAAAATGTAGGCTCTGAACTTCTCCTTCCATAGTGAGAATCACTTTAGGAAAGAATTGCTGTGGCACTAGAATATTTGGCTGCGCTTCTTTACTCTTATCTCCGCTTGTCGACTCATTCTCGTGAAGCTGATACTCTTCTGGCATAAGAAGATGCCCTAACCCCAACTGACTTGCCTTTATGAGAATGTGTCGATCTGAACTTACAACGATAATGTCATGTTTGTCGTAATTTGACTTAAGTGCTGACAATAGAATTTTATTGTCGTTCTTGGTTATATCAAGTTTAGCAGCATCTTCTGCCGTTGGTGTACTCTCAGGGATACTGATTACCTTATATTTTGATGATTTCGACTGCATGATAATGTCATACAGCTTTCGAGAATACTTTCTTGCACGTTTTTGTATCTTTCCTTTACTGTTATCCTTCTGGTCATCAAGTTCATCAAGTACAGTAGGTGCTATACAAAGGCAGCATTCATCAGAGATGCCAGGGATAGTATTCCATGGTATCTCCTCAAAATCCTCAAAATGAAGAAATATATTCGTGTCTAAAAACAGATACTTCATTATATATTCTCCTCCTACCAATCCTGATCCGTAACTACAAATCCAGGTGAGGATTTCACCCACTGTTCGATGTCTTCAGATATTGCACGTGGCTCATCTGCAATACGGAAAACTTCACGATGTCCTGAGGACATCCTCCCGTATGAGCGACCTCTTGACCTGCTCCTGCGTCCTTCGCCTATTGCGCCAATACCAAAAGAAGCAAGACTGAAACATACAACAGAAATAGCCAATTCAATTACAGCAATTCCCGTGGCTGCCATGTAACCCATCGGATCAAGATAACCATCCCTGAACTTTCTTGCCTGAAAAGCAGCATGTATACCAAATGCCAAGACCATTCCCCAAACCATCACAACAGGAATAATAAATACAATGGCAAAATCACAGCCATACGGAAGCATAACACATGAACCAAATGCACCAAACGTCATTCCAATGACTGACAGCCAGATACAAACTTTCTCCAATATTCTTTTCGTCCTAGGATTCATGAATGCTTAGTCCTTCCTGTTGTAGGTTACATTGAACTCTTTGCACCTTCTTTCGCCCTGGTTCATAGAATCAAGGCTGAATCTGCCAACCTTCTCGAAGATATCCAGGCCTCGGCCAAGAGTAATTGTCCAGCCATTATCAAGGTCAATGTATCTATCATGATCTGCATTGAAGTCGTATGAGAAATCAATATTATGCGCAGCCAGATCGTCCTTGATATCATCAAAGATGTCTATCATTTCAGGAACCTTCTCATCCTCATTATGAGTTGAAAGATGGATTACAAGCTCTTCCGGAGTATCACTGTTCTGTCTTGCGCATTGTACAAACTCAATAAAGTTGTTAACCTGGTACGGCAATCTGATGAAAGGATCTACCACAGTTATATGCTTGGCAGTCTTCAAGTAGTCACCGAAAAGACTGTTATACGAAACTCCTGTCTGGTTCAGTCGTACACTCTTGATGGATGACTTCAACTCGCCAACAGACATAGCCTTGCTCCCTAAGCCTTCAGCTGCTACATTTGTGGAAACAGCAGGCACTATCTTATCAAGATATGCAGGGACAGCCTCGGGTGTATTGTGGAGGAATTTTCCATCAAAATTCATCTCTTCAAGAGTTTGGATAGAAACGGTATCTCCTGTACGTAGCACCTGGTACTCAAACTTGGCAGGCTCGGCCCTGAATGTGTCATCAATGATGTATAATTGATCCTTCACGCGCTTGCGGCCCTCTGCTGCGAAATCAATGATTTCAAGAGCCTCTGCCTCCGTGCACTTTCCATTAGGATAGAGAAGCTTCATCATTCCGGAGAATGTCTTGCGTATTGCAAGATGGTCACGCTCAGAGAGGCTGCCGTCAAACTTGACAATCTTGGACAAGTCGGCGGAGTAGTCCCTGTTCCGCAGTTCATGAAGCACTGCAGCAATGTAGTCGGTAATCAGCCCAAATCCAGCACTAAAGGAACTCTTCTTGAGCATCTTCATCTCCCAACCAGGATTGTAAAGATGGATACGATCAAGGAATGCACCCTTCAGGAACTGGTGAGGAATAGATTCAAATAAGTGGCTGTTCTTCAGCATGTAAGGAACTGTGTGCTTTGTATTGCCCACAAACACCATAGATGCAGATGCCTCGTGAGTAGCCTTGCCACGGTTGAAAGACTTGTTTGCAAGATAGTTCTGCATAGTGTCTATCATGGTCGGATCAACCTGCTTGCCCGGCTGCTGCTCAAACTCATCCCATGCAACTACATCCCAGTAACCAACAAGGCCCATGATTTCTTTGTTGCCGGATATCTTGGCAAAGAGTCGTGCAGATGTCACATCTCCACCAGACACAAGAACGCCGTATGGAGAAAGCTCCTGGAACACATGAGACTTACCAGTGCCTTTCGGGCCGAGTTCCATGAAGTTGAAGTTGTTCTCCACATGTGGGAGAAGACGTGAAAGCACGATGAATTTTTCCCTCCTGTTGAGATTGTCAGGATTAAGGCCTTCTGTATGAATAAGGAAGTCAAGCCACTCTTCTGTTGTAAACTTGTTTCGGATTTCGGTGTATTCTTCTACATCCACAAAGGAAATCTGAATTGGTTTCAGAGTCTCAATCTCCCAACGTACAGGAACATCGTCGCCGGTAAGGTAATTGATCTTTACAATGCACCAGACACCATTTCCGGAAAGTAACTTAGGATTATTCACCACAAAGTCACTTCCAATAGGAATGTGCTGAAGTCCGAGATTTGCAAAGGATGCTTCATAGAAGTCTCGCTTATCATTAAGAATGGCCGTTATCTTATCTATGACTCGGTAAGTACCAAGCTCTCGGATTCGTCCCTTTACCTCTTCTGCTTCAGCGCGATTGATGTAATTATTCCTAATGATGTCCTTCACTCGATTGATACCGTCCTCAATGAGGGTAGGGTCATCAGTCGCACAATACTGTCCAAGAAGATATTCCAGTACGTATGTTGGTACCGGAAGGTTTCCCTTGACCAAAAATGCCAAGTCTTTCCTTACAACCTTACCGTTGAAGGCTTCCAAAACTTTATTCTGTAATTCCATATCCTAGAAATCTCTTTCAATCAATGTCGCATTCTTAACCGCCTGCTTTACAAGAGCGTTCATTTTATCATCCACGTCATAAACCCTCAGTTCAAGAAGAGGGGCTGTCGTTGCAGTTTCCAGACTGAGCGTGATATTGAATGCTCTGTTTGCCCAGTTCACAGCATCGGTGCTATTCAGCACCACTTCCTTCTCCTTGGTCACGAGCTTATCGCCAAGGTAAACTCCGCAGACAATCTTCCTCTCGCGTATTTCAGCAGATACAGCCTCAGCCTGAATGAGTGTAAACTTCAGGATGCTTGAATTCATCTTAAGGTCATGATCTACCAGAGTGACATTCACCTTCTGTTTAGTATCAACCTTCTTTCTTGAACTATACAAAACAGGGATTATCAACTCTTGCAGAGTCGCGCCGCCATGAGCAAATTCATATCCACCGGAAGCATAAAGCCTGTTTGAACCATTCGGAACTGCAACGTAAGTATCGGTGTCTATCATTCCCGAAACTTTGCACAGCTGGAATTTACTGATGCCAAATCCAGCCTCGCTTGCATCTGCGCTGCTTTCTGTGAGGTAATACCGGCTCTTGATCTCCACGGCTTTTTCAGTGACATGATGTTTGTCTTTCTCTGTAAACTGGATGTCATTATACAAGAAACCGTGGTCACTTGTAAGAATGACCCTTGTCACGTTAAAGGTAGCATGGAGTTTCTTGATCCAGTCCTTCAACTCAGCAATAGCCGTCTTGCAAGCAAGTCCAACCTGTTGTGGATTATCATGGCACATTGAATCAATAGTGTCATGATAGATATAGACAACCGGTCTTTTGCAGATCTCTCGATTCTCTTCAACCGATTTGCTCTTCATATCACGGTAATTGATGCACAGACCATCTGGAACGTAGAACTGCAAGAGCTTGGTTCTATCATCCATGCTATCGATAGGCTTACCATTTACCCACATCGTATCTCCACAAAGCTTGAGATTATTCTGTGGCAGCATGGCATTCTTGCAGTATTTTGTTTCGGTCGGGAGCATAGCAAGAGCGCAGTCGAGCTTTGCGGTGTGTTTCTCATCGCCAAGTTCCTGCATCAGTTCTGTCGCTACTTCATATCGCAGAGCATCACTGATGATGACCACAGTTTTCATTCCTGCATTCTGAACATTATCGCTATAGTAATTCTGCTGGTGTCTGATGCTATCCTCATTATTGAGCCTGCCGCCGGCTTCATTGAGGCACTTGATCCACTCAATATTGAACTCGTTCACAGCCTTTGCATAATCAGCATCAAATCTCTTTTTGAGTTCCATGACGCTTTCATACACCGGCAGTGCAGAATCAATCTGGTTGAAGTATTCAACGGATTTCCTGTAATACTGGTCAATCAGATAAAAATCAGATTTATATCTAAAGATATATTCTGCAACGCTCTTGAGTTTGTATGTTCCGAATCCTTCAATCTTCTCGTATGCCACACAAACATTCACCAGGTAATTGATGACGGTCTGCATAGGCGAATTGAACGGCATCTTGAGGCTGATATTTCTTAGTTTCTCACCGCAAGCCTCAGGATTTGTAATCATCTGCTCACGGACTATCGTGTCAATGATCGGAGTGCAGAGCTCTTCCGTCATGAGAGCATACTCTGCATCTGTTCCGTACCATGCGATTATCTTCTCTTCCCGTATATCCTTGGCCAGCTCCTTGATTGAAGCATTGAACTTCTCCGCTAAACTATGGTTCTGCACAGCTTGTACAAAAGAATTCAGCCTCTGTAATGAAATCGCATCCTTAATCTTGTAAACTTTATACTCATCGGCATTGAATGCAGTAAGACTGTAAGTGATAGCGTTGTACTTATACGCCTCGGCAATGGACTTGATGCTTGCAACACGCATCAGATCGAACTTCTGCCCAACTAATTCCACGAATTTCTCTGAGAGCAATGAATGAAGGTCGCTGCTGGCACGGAGTCCCTTAATGAGTCCTTCTCTCTTAGTACTCTCGCTCTCCACCCCGTATGCACAGATGGTTCGTATAATGATGTCTTCCCAACTCAGCAGCTTCTCCTGCTTCAAGTATGAAGATATCAATCCTCTCTGGAGTGCATCCAATGAGAACATGCTCGGTTTGTAGTATTCCGACAAGATCTTGTCAACTTTGCTGAGCTGGAGTTCGCCGATATGCTTCTCTATGAATGGAGCAACGGCAGCCGGGATATTCCTCAGCTGCATGAAACTTTGATAGCTCTCCTCGCTGTACACCAAGTTGGCCGTAAGCTCTCCGCACAGTGGAAATGCCAATCTTGATTGATGGTCAGTCGGTTCAAGCATTCCAGAAAATAGGAGCACTACCTTTTTGTCTTTCCAGTCATGCTCAAGTTGATACTTGATATAGAAGAACCTTCCGTCAAACTCGTGATACACATAATCCTCAGGCCACTCAACATCCATAATCTCTGTGGATATTACAGCCATCGAGTCAAAGATGAAGAGTATTCTCAGGTCTGAGTTCCCGAGGAAGTAGTTGAATATCTTGTCTTTAGTTGTCATTATCTTTTACAGTTTTATACTGCTGTTCAGGGTGATTAGGCACATCTGGATACTTTCGAACAAGTCTACCAGACTGGAGCAAAGCTGGTATAACTTGCCTTTTTAGGTGCCCCTTAGTACGGTTAACACCTTTTGCGATATCCGCAAGACTTTTAAAGTCCGCAGCACAGACGTCAAGCACAGCGGAGTGTATCTTTTCTGTCCTTATGTTCGTTTTTGAACTAGTGTTAGAAGAAGAAATGTCACTAGATGCATTTGTTGAAATGCCACTAGTTCCATTTTCCTCGGAATCGTCCTCTTCTATAGAGAATAGAGTACCTAAGTACGCATCTGAACTGGTGGCATTTCTTGAAATGACACTAGTTGCATTTGGCTCTTTATAGAGTGCGTATTTGGTTCCCTTGCCAATTCCCGTTGCCGTCAAGAGTTTCTCACCAACCATCTCTTTCAAGAGAACTGTGATGTCCGAGCGATGCATGTCCAATACCTTCTGTAAGTCGGAATTGGAAATCCTTGCCTCACCTGCACATGCAGCGAGAACAAGAAGTTTATTGTGATCAATATCTGTAATACCGGGGCCGAAAACCTTCTTCAACTCGTCCAGCACCTCAGTTGAGAGCATACTTACGAATGGGAGCTCCAGCACTACCTTATTATCTTTAAGTTCAAGGAAAGGATTGCTATAGTTTGAAGACTTCCAGCCTTCATAGATTTTGTCCGCTCCGCTTCCGGCTTTCTCTGCAGCGCCAATCTCCATAAACATCAACTGTAGAGACTTATTTCGACATACACTTTCGCCTCCGCGTCGGTACTGATCGATAGTGATCAAAAGTGAACCAGGATTGGAGAAAACATATCTTGTGCCCTCATTTAAAACAATGATGTTGGAGTCGGTGGTGTAGTCACAGTGGATAAGACAATTTACAAAAGCTTCGCGAATTGCAATATGCATAGGTGATTCCTCAATCCTGACACCATCTTTCAGGGCAAAAGGCTTTGGTATGGAACTGACCAGTTTATTATACACTTTCATGTAAAAATTAAACAGGTTCATCTCCCATGTTCCATCGAAACAAATTCTATCTGTCCATCTTTTGCCCGAACCTGGCTCAGACTCTCTGTAGTCGGGGAAAAACGCAGGACAGCAGTAAGGATCGGTAATGCTAGAGAATTTTCCGAACATCAGCATTCCAGCCAGTGTCAGACCTTCTTTTTGCTCACGCCTATCAAACCTGATTCCACCAAGTTTCCTCAGAAAATCAACATCACTACATGATGACCATGCGTGCGCTGGTTGCCGGTTCGTGAAAATCTGCCTGTATTTTCTTAAAGATTCCATGTCTATGTCTCTCTCAAAACTGAAACCTTCAAGTATTCGGGAATCCATAGGAAACTCCATAATACAGGACTCAGCATTCATCCTTCTAACCTCATCCTCACGGCATTCATAGTCTCCCTCGTGTTCACGTTTATACACTTTGTTGGGATTTCCGTTGATATACACAGGTCGCACTCTCAAATCTGCTCTTGGCACGTTGATGCCAGGAACGATTCCCTCGGGAGTTTCGATCTCTTTGATGTCGTTCTGAGAGAGAATATTTGCGGATACCTTATTCCTGTTATTGAGATTATCCCACAAATCCTTCTTATATTTCTCGATGGCAGTTTTATCCAGGCCATCAACTTTTAACCCTTGTTGAGTCTCCTTGATGCCTAAAAATATCTGACCACCTTGAGTGTTGGCAAAAGATGAATATGTCTCCCAGAATGATCCCGGGAAACCGCCCTTTGCAGATTTGAATTCAAGATCAAAAGACTCGCTTGAATTAATAATGTCCTCTATGTTCATCTTCATAACATCTTATTTAATCTTGGCTAGCACATCGCCGAATTTCGCATAGTTCACTACAACGCCATCATCTAGGTCGAAACCAATCTGCTGGTCAGCGACCTCATGGAGGACATCGTGGTACTCAAGACATTCATCCAAGTCTTTCTGCATCTTCGCAAGATTCCTGCGCTCTACAGTAGTGAGCAGAGCTGCGCGCTCCGATGCTGTTGCAATTCTACCTTTAAGGTCATCTATGTGCTTGAGCAGGTATTTTGTTCTGACACGCTCTGCAGTATATGGATTCATCCTGTGCATGTAAACCATGCACTGGAATGCCCCCTTCTTGGATGAGAAGAGCCAGTATATCGGCCTGTTCTGGTACATCTTCTTGTGGTCTTTCCAGAAGTCCTTCATCATGTAGTCTTCGAGTGACTTACCAAGGGCCTTCTCTATGAAGTTCAAGTTCTCAGTAAAGTTATCTTCGCCGAAGGCAACCTTGATGAATTCTACGATTCTGTTGTAACCATTGTCTTCAAACAAAGAGTCACAGGACATCATAGGAATGATGCCGTCATCGTCAATTTCGAAATCCTGGCCATTGTATTGATATGTGCAGACTTCCTCTGATGTAGGATTAGGATGAGCGATGTGAAGTCCTGGTTTGTCAAGTCTGTAACGGCCCATCCAGCAACCGACGGCATAACTGATGAGTTGTTTGATGATTACGTCATCATGCCAAACTATTTCGTTGTTCTCAATGGAAATTTCACCTTGCTGGAGGATAGTGATTTCTTCAAGTGGCACGTCTGGTGTGAGTTCATCCTGAAGTCCGTAGATTTCTATGAACTGGCGGTTCAGCTCTTCCTCGTTGGAGTGAAGCTGATAGAAGAGACGGGACCATTTGGATTTGTAGTCATCGAGGAGTTCAGTTAGAAGTGTTGGAATATTCTGCTTCTCACCATTAATTGACAGGAAGACTTCATCCTTCAATGCAATTAGTTCATTGGCCTTAAAATCCCATGAGGTTTCGTGAGAGTCCCAATCGAGTTTTGATATAGAAATATTTCCTTTAACAATATCAATAATACAATTTGTGTTTTTCTTTATTAATGGAATAGACTGAATATCTCCAATATTATTATTGATCGTCGGATTAAAGACATTTAGCAATAGTACAGAAATCGGCGTGTTGAGAAGTCCCATTACATATAGCCTGTCTATTGCATCATCTTTAAAGAATAGCGTTGGAGCTGCTAGATTGAATATGCAATCATCAGGATAATCGCGATATCCCTGTAAGCCGCTGGTAAGGAGTGTCCATGAAATGCCTTTTTTCCACCATAAATATTCCGGCAAAATGCGGGCCACTTTATCTTTTCGATAAAATTCGCGGGCTTCATCGCTCCAATCGATAATCCATTCAATATTGCCATACCACCTTCGATAAGCTCCACCTTTAGGATGTTTTACCCATTTATTATCCTTCCCTATTGTATTCGCGGATACTTCCCATATCATTCTGAGGTATTTGTTATTATCACCAGTTTTTGTCTGACCATCAGATATCGAAATCTCTCCAATATTTGAACTATTAAAGCATGAAAGAACATTATTGCTTAGCCAATAAGCAATTGGGGAACCAGGTATCGATTCAAATGATTTCTGAGAAATATTTTCAAAATATATCTGATTGCCGCGCTCAGAATGAATAAGAAGAGGATTCTCTCTGTTATATGAACTAAAACAAAACTTAAAGTTATGATCTTCTAGTGAATATAAAAGCAGTCGTCGTAAATGGTCCTGATCTATAAATTGAAATGTTTTTTCTACAAGTCGTATATATGTACCAGTTCGTCTATCTGGCTCGGAATTTTGAAATACGCATGGTGTAGAACCAAAATCTCCCCCAAATGCACCATTACTTAACTGAAGGAATGAACATATTGAGTGATTTTTTAGCAAACGTCGCCTGAGGTTCTCAAATGAAGGTAAGAACATCCATGAAGGTGGAATAATGAAGGAATAGAATCCTTTATGAGGAATCAACTCTCCCATTTTATCAACAAATACAGTGGCGAGGTCACCTTTACTCTCAAAGTAATACTGTTTCGTGTAAATTGATAAGTCAGCATTCATATTGCCATTCCCCATATACGGAGGATTAGCTGCAACTGCTGCATACTTGTCTGACAGAGCTAAAACTAAATCTATAGATTTAATTATCTCCAATATTTCTTCATTGCTAGAACCTTGTTCCTTCCATTCTTTAACACGAATCTGCATCAGATTCCTGGTCGCATCTGAAAGGTCAAACTTCATGATGGAACCGAGGTTGTCTGCTTGTGTGAGAAGCTCGAAGGCATCAAGTGTTTCTTTCTTGACTTTGTCGCTACAACCCATGTAGAAGTGGTCAATAGCATCTGAAAGGTTCTGTGTCCATTCGGTATAAGGCCTCGGCATGTCCAGAACTCGAGGGAGAACTTCGCAGTCCAGGAATGATTCATCAGCCTTCATAGCTTTCATCAAAAGTGCAAAAGTAGCAAGCTGCTTTGCACGAGTGTCAAGGTCGATGCCTATGATGTTCTTTCTCAGGATGTTCTCAACGGCTTGTCTTGAAGAATAACCTTCTTCACGGTACATTGAGTAGAAAAGGTCGAATGCTTCTACCAGGATATGACCGGAACCGCAGGCGGGGTCAATCATCTTGTAGTCAGTAAGGTCATCAAGATGAAGAATAGCTTCGTCAGGGGTCTTCTCTCCAACGAGATATTTCATCTCGCTGCCAAGCTCTGAATACGGGTTGTTGTCAAGGTAGATTCGTCCTACAGTATTCTGAACCATGTATTTTACAATCCAGTTCGGTGTAAAGATCTGCGTTGCTGCAGGAATATCTTCGGCTTCTGCCTTCTTTCCCTTCTTGAAACTATCAAATACCTCGTCCTTTTTCTCGGAAATGTAGAACTGATACAGCCAGCCAATGAGCTCGGACTTGGAATAGTCTTCATCGGTAATGTAGGTTGTGTGGTTCAGGAGGTCAATGAATCCTCCCTGTGCAAGAATGTTGTCAGGAAGAAGGATTGATATATACTTTTCAATGCCACCGAAACAGTTGAAGATAACCGGGTTATATTTACAGAAGTTCTCAATGAGCAGGGTGAACTGCTCTGTGGTCTTGCTGTCGTCATTCAGGAGTTCATCAAGCTTTGCTCTGTCGCTAGCAGTCATATCTGTGACGATGTGGCCGGCGCGAGCTTCCGCTACGATTCTTGGGATACGAGTTTCCTCACTGGAGTACTGCAGTACAGGCTCAATATAGCCGTTCTTCTGCATGATGCGGATGGCTACAAGTCTGTTGAACCAGGTGTAGGCCGCTTCCTCATAAACATCTTTGATACCCTGATCTCTATGCGGTGCTTCAATGCCATCCATGCATCATAGAAACTCTCATCGAGAATCTTGCCGGCATACACTGTTGCTCCCTGAATCTTCTGTGGCAAACCGAAAACTGGCTCGCCTTGAGGATTGAATCCCAGGGAAGAAATCTTGTTTATCACGCCCTGCTTGAGAATCTGGCGGGAGTTTATTGCAAATGTTTTGATTTGTGAGGTGTTCATATCTATCTCCTGTGTTAGAGGATGATTACTTCATCGTTGTTGTTGAGCTGTGCTTCAAGGCTGGCCTTCACGCTTGCAATATAGGCATCCACATCAGCCTGTGTCTTGATGGTCATAGGGGTCTTGCAGATAACCTTGGCGCTGATCTTCCTGACTTTCTTGGTGGGTGTTGGCTTATCCTTGTCATCATCCTTTTCGCCCTTGTTTTCTGGTTCTGACTCTGCCTTCACAAGAATCTTTTCTGTCCAGTAAGATACAAAGTTGTCGATTCCATTAAGGCTGAGCTTCAGCTTAGCGATATTGGTAGTCGTAACAGCAGGGTTAACTTGGCTGTTTATAGAAGGCAGAATACTTGGACTAACACCTTTCTCCGTCTCAAAATTCTGGAGTTTCTGGAAAGCATCTGCGTAGGCAGTCTCAATCTGGCTGCGAAGATCTTTTCTTACAGCATCCAACTCGGCAGCAAGCATGTTCTTCCTCTTCTTATAGGCAGGGATAGTATCAACTGGCCATTCATCAGTGAGGATGCCTTTAATGAATTCTATATCGTCAGCAAACTTCCTGTCAAGGAAATCAAAATCGTCCTTGCTGCTGACAACGAAATCATAGACTTCTTTGAATGTAGCTTTAGGTCCGCGGTTGAAGTCAATTGCCTTCTTGCACTTGTCAATCATGTCCTTACCCATGGCGCAGTCGGCAATGATGAGTTTGAAGAATTTCTCCGGATCACGCTCAGCATGCCACTTCTTGTCCATGACCTCCACAGCATCATCAAGAACTTTTGCTACACCGTCGGCATGTGCAAGTGCAAGTTCCCTTGCCTCGGCCTTGTAGTTTGCGATTGCTTTATTGAGAAGAGAATCTTCTGACTCGCGACACTGATGGAACAGCTCGCTGCTGTCATGAGAGTAGCTGCTGCTTACCTTTCCGAAGATTTCTTTCCAGCTTGTGATGAATTCCTCGATCAGTGCCGGATTGATCTTCTGGGCAGATGTAATTACAAAGCTTGCGCGGTCTTTCATTATGACCTCTGCAATCTTATTTCTGTCGAGATTTGGGTCTCCCTTGTAGCGATATGCGCGTATGTGACGTCTTACAAGCTCATTCACAACATAGACGGTAGCGACCTCATTCCATCCGTAAGGGCTCTGTTTGAAGTCATCAAGCAGGTCGCCAAGCTCATAGTCGCGACCAAGTCGGTTGAGTTTATTCTCAACGGCATTCTCAGCCTCAGACATTGGCTTGATAAGATACTCGTTAGGGTCGATGCTTCTCTTAATCTTCAGTTTCAGTTCATCGATGCTCTTCGGGAACTCAGGTCCGCATACAAGCGACGACATCGAGTAGAGTTGATTGAAGTGTATCTTGAGAGCCTCGTTATATCTCTCGGCTCCGGTCTTGCTTCCAAGCATTCCTGCAGACAGAAGGTTCTGGCCGCAGATGATAGGAGACTTGTCGAGAATGGCCTTGAATCCAGGTACAATGCTCTTCTCATAGAGATCCTGGGCACGTTTAGCAAATTCCTTGTTTGTCTTCTCGCGCTGCTCGGTAGCGGCACCGAGTTTCAAATAAGTCTGCACCTGGCAGTACCAATAGAAGTCATTGGCCAGTCTCTTGTTGTTTACGTACTCCTCGCATACCAGGACAATCATCTTCTTGTGCTCGTTCTGGAATGCAATCTGTGCAGGTACAGCACCGGTATGGTCAATCATGAACTCAACCTGAAGGTCTGGATTTGACTGCGCGAAGGAGTTACGTCCGAGGATTGTCCAACCGAGGGAGAAACTGTTGCCGTTGAAAGTCACCTTGTTATTGACAGCGTTGAAGTGCTTTGCAAAGATGGTTCTGAGTTCTTCCGCCATCTTGTTGTTGTCGGCCTTCTGTGTCTTGATGAGGCGGTCAACCTCAGATTCATCCTCGCTGAGGAAGAAATATACATCAGGCATGCCCTCTGTCTTCTGTACGCGGATGACACTCTTGGTTGTCAAGAATTCCAATACCTTCTCTGCTTTGGTCTTGAGCGCAAGCTTGTTCTCATCCACATTGGTCATGAGCAGTGTGACAATGTTGTCAACAGTTGCAGGGAAGACCTTCTGGTTTACAGGGTCAAGGTTGCAAAGCATGAAGAGAACACGAAGCACACGCTGTCCGAAATCCTTCTCCTCGTACTCCTTGATAATCTCATTGGCGTTGCGGATTGCTTTCTGACCAGCATTCTTAAGACCAGCCTCAAACATTGAACTGAAGAACTGGTCAAAGCTGATGAACTTGCCAACTTCCTCTGCTGCCGAATTCTGAGCAGTCTTGTGTGTGATCTTGAGCACTGAACGTTCATTACCCTTTACCTCAGTATCCACATACTCCAGTTTCACAAATGCATCGAAAACGCGCATGATAAGCTGGAACTGATATGGTACGAACGGGTAAAAGTCAATGAATTCCTGCCTGTCCTTATATGTGCGGAAGCCGGTAGGCAGTTTGAACTGTGCTGCGATGGCATCCTTCTTCGATTCGTAGAGTTTGCCCAGCTCAACCTCGGCATCCTCATCCTTTGCAAGGATACGTTTCTGGGTGATGTATTCTGTGTTGGTGCCCTGTAGAGCGACTTTCTTCTCAAAGCGACCCATAATCTTGCCGTAATCATCGGCAGATTCCTGGATCTGGCAGTTCGTGAGCAGTTCAGAAAGGTCCTGCTGTGCTGTACAACCAACCCACACACGGCCGTCACTTGCCTCGTTGATTGTAGTCACTATCTGCTGGAGCTGAAGAAGCAGCTCTTTGCGTCCACCAATGAACTGGCTGACCTCATCGATGAAGAAGATGAGTCGGTATTTCTCATCCTTACCCTTCAGATAATCCTTGACCTCCTCACAAAAGCTCTCAACACTGAGGTTAGGATTATTCTCTGCAATGCGGGTTCTGATTACATCCACAGAAAGTTCCGGCGCAACTGCCTTGGCAGCTTCCATCACCAGATCAAGCTCTGTATTCGCAAGTGCCTCGGCATCCTCGTTCCAGTCGAATCCTTCATCTTCAATGGCCTTCTTGAATGCCTCGAATTTGTCTTTCCTGTCGAGGGCCTTTTCAAGATATTGGGCCATAGGGATGTTGAAGCGGTTGTATCCTCTGAATACATTGAACTCCTTCCAGATTGCTTTGACAAAGGTGGAGTTGTATTCAACATTGTCACCAATCGTGTTGCCGATGTTGAAGAGCACGGTATGCACCATGGCTCCCTTGAGCCAGTTTGCAAGGTCACGCATCTCGGCAGGCTGCACATTTGATTTGCTGTCTGGTTTGCGAAGTGGATCAAATTCCTCTACTGCCTCACAAAGTCTTGCAAGAGCCTTCTCGCAGAACTTTGGATCAAGGCAGAAATTGAGATACTTCAGAAAGTGTGACTTACCTGATCCATAGTATCCGCTAATCCAGATGCCGTTGTGATTTGCCGACTTTTTGCGTACTGCATTGAGCACGTTGAAGAGACCGTTGATGATCTCGTCCGTGAAGACATACTCTTCAATTTCGACCGAAATCGTGTTCTCGCGATTATCGGTTACGGAAACAGCAGGGTTGAGAGGTCTGTTGATTTCCTTTTTGTAGATTTGTGACTGTATCATGGTGTGGTTTATTTGTCGTTCATGAGGACTATCGCCCTATATGTGTGGTTATCTTCGAGGGTTCCGAAGAGCTTGAATGTTGCTGTATCTGCCTCTCCAGGATAGAAGAGGATGACCTTGTATCTACTGGAGTCGTTCACTTGCTCGTAGCGGTTCAAAAGTGTGCTGGCCCTGAGGTATGGATAGATGTTGCCCAGGCCGTAAAGGAATACGTACGGCCTCTTGTATTCATCCACCTTGCTCACGTGCTCCATAATCTTGTTGTGAATATGATGCAGGAACTCATCACTGTTGGCAGCATTGAAAAGGCTGTCCGAAACTTTGTCCGGAAGACTCTGCTCCTTCTCAAGCAGGTATTGCAGGTAAGACGGATATTTATTGCCAAACGGCTTCCCGTCGAGGTAATTGCAGAACTCCTCAAATACGTCGAGCGTCAGCACGTCAATGTACTCTGATGGCCTCTTGATCTTCTCCTTGATGTCGGTAATCTGTTCGCGCATCTGGTATTCATTCTTTGCATCATACAGGTACACAAAGAAGTTGTAGAACAGGTCACCGTTGCTTGGGTCCTGAAACTCTTTGCTGCAAAGCTTATTGTATAACTCCTCGACAGTCATTATGCAAGTTTTTTGATGTTTTCAATTTCGTATAGAGGAAGCAGGCATGCCTGGAGGAACCAGTCCTCTCCAAGCCTGATATAACGCACAAACAACTCCTTGTCAATATCAAGACGTGATATCTCGCCATTTTCCGCATTGAGGAATCCTATTTGTTTAAGCATGACCTGATAGACACTGATAATCTTCTTCTTTGTCTCATCAGTCCAACTATCTACAAGTTCATCATTGGCGCCAATCTCATTCAGTGCAATAAGCACCTCCTCTGTAGAAAAGACAGGGGCTGCAGAATTGAATTTTTCCAGGAGATAGTTGATCTGAAACTCAAAAAGTAGTTTATATGTCTTCAGGATAACAAAGAACAAATCAAGTCTCTGAGCGGTCTCCTCAAGCTGTAGATATGATTCCCAAAAAGAAACCGGCATGACTTTGAACCTTTTCACAAGTTCAGAGAGAATCCTTTTCCTGGCAGATAGTGACTGAATCTGGAGAATGGAGGCATCCTCTTCAATCTTCTTGACCGTCTCTTTGCTACAATCCTTCATGAGATAAGGCAGGACTGCATTCATTTCGTAGAATGCCATCGAAGCAGCTGTAAAAGAAGCGTTATATGGACTTTTTTGTGTCTTCATTATCGTTAGTAAGCTTAAGGGCGATTTTATGCAATTTCAAAGTTACAAATTATTTCACAAACTTGTGTCAAAAACGCCCTTCGTCATTCAAATAATTTCAGTTATGCTCATTTGTTTGAATCAAAACTGCATATGAATCATTGAAATTGAAATAAATCCAGACCGAACAGTAACCCATATCTTTGACCACAAAACGGCATGTTTATCGTCGCATCAAGGTGTTATAAGACTCAGAATAACATCAGGCGTGACGAGTTGTCTGCTCTGGCGCTCAATACCATGGGATGGAGAATCATCGCTGTGTGGGAATGCGAGCTGAAGAAGGACTGGCAGGAAGAGACCTAGCGCGCACTTGCCGAACAGATCCGGTGCAACGGCGCCGCTTATGATTCTGAGCAGAGGCAGAGAAGGGAACGCAACACAGAACACCGGGCAAGGATCAAGGCCCAAAGGAGCGATATGAATCAATGATGGCGGAATTAGGACTGGCAAAAAACAGGAAGCGTTCACTTCATCAGAGGAATACCACACACGCGGGCTCTCACAGAACCCGAACATTGAAAACTGAGCAAGTATGAAAAAATATCGCACCCTTTCGTGTTGGATGTCCTTGTAGCTACAGCAGGCACCTATATCGCAGTTTCACAATTGCTGGAAGGCTTCAGCTGGCGGGCCGTGGCAATTCTCGCAACGCTCGCGGGCGTCAACATATTCGCCGCATTCAAACTGGGGACGAACGGTCGTCTTAAGTTTTCATCGACTGCCGCAGCTGGTGCGGTCCTGCTTGCCTGGATGATTTACGTGAGCATAGTCTCCGGTGTTGGCGCTCTGTCCGTTATCGGGATGGTTGTGGGATGCGCCCAGATTGTCGTTGCTGTCGTAGCTGGAAAGAAAGGGGCTGACGGTTCAGAGGCTCAGGAGGATATTCAGGCTAAGCATCCATTGCTTGCAGCACGGTGTGTTACGCTTGGGATCGGTCTGGGCATATTATCATCGCTGCCAGGTCATAGTATCGACAGCGATGAGGCAATCTGGCTGTTGGGGCTCGCCGTAGTGCTTCTCGCAATTTCCAAGATTGCTGAAATGGGGAATATAACCGGCAGTTGATTTCGCCGAAGCACGGGACACAAGAGGATGTGCCAGAGAATCCGAATCACTTCATTGGATTCTTCTTCATCATCTTTGCCTTAGGCAGCGCCGGAAGTGTTGCCGTGATGAGACTGGCCAGATATTCCCGGTCATCCACATCGCTGATGTAGAAATAGTCCTTCGCACCGTCGTAGGGTGGTCGCAAGATAACTTCCTTCAACAGAGCTTTGCCAGGCTCTGTCACCTTGACGTAGAAGTTATTGTCACAGATTAGGCCGAAGAGAACGCCATCGCAATAAGCGCACCAGTCCCCCATCATCTTTTTCACGGCAATCTCCCCGGCGCCGGAGCACTGGTCAATGATGAATTGTACAAAGTCAGGATTGCAAGCCATATAGTCAGAGTATCAGAAGACAAATTCAAGAATTGAAACAGCTCAATCAACATACTCGTTCAAACTGCTCACAAGTTTGTGAACCGTTGTCGACGGATTTGCCTCGGAAGGTTTCATTCCGTTGTGTCCATCCATAAGAGTCTCAGCATTTTTTATTGCTTTACTCTCAAGAGGTTTCAGTATTTGATATAGTTTCTTGGCAAAGCCACACTGCTTGGTATATGGGATACCGAGATATTTGCTGAGAAGCCTGGCATAATTCCCCCTTGCAACAGGATTTACAAACAAGTTGAAATGGAGGAGGAACGATAGAATGTTCCTTCCTGGGATTATAATTTGCTCTCATATCTCAATGCTTTGGAAAGATCCTCAATGATTGGCGTTGCTCCATACTTGCCCAAAAGGTAGTCCTTCTCATAGGAGGCGTCGCTGCGCACCTTATAATCGGACAGAGAATACAGCTCGCTTTCCCCACGACCATTCTTCTGGGTGAACCATATCTGGTCGCGTCTCAAAAGACTGTTATTGAGTATATTGGTGTCGTGAAGCGTCACCATCAGCTGAGCTTTGTTCGGGTTTCCTGCCTTTGTGTTGAACAAGGAAATTACCCTCGTTATCAGTAGAGTATGCAGTTTTGAGCCGAATTCGTCAACGATGAGACGCTTGCCGTGCTCCAGAGTGTCAAGAATTGGATATGCCAGGGAGAAATACTTAACCGTTCCCTCTGACTCACTCTCCTTCATTGAAAAAGTCACCGACGCAGTCTCCCGGCCTTCATCATCATACTGGGCATGCGATGTGAGCACACCTAGTTCGCTCAAACTGATATCTTCGATTCCCAGGTCAGCATATCGGGAGAATTCTACCATTCTATTCCTGGTTTCCGGATTCTCCATTGCTTTCAAAGCTATTGCCCATATTTCCGTCTCAGAGTTTGCAGTTATAATGGTCGTATCATTCAGCCAGTTCATTATCGTCTTGGCGTATGGATCATTGAACTGTCCGGCCAGTGATAGCAGCAAGGCATTGTCCCTCACCATATTCTTATCCGCAAGTTCCTTTCCGATCGAGAACTTGGGATGAGTCTCGAAACGCTTGCCGTCGCGGTAGAACAGTTCTATTTCCTTTGACCTTTTCTTATCGCTTTTGATATACAGCCACTCGCGACACACCTCTTTCGTGTTAACTTCAAAGCCATATCTGTAGGTGTTGCCGTCAGCAAAGAGCATTATCTCGAACAGGCTAGGTTCGGCTGCAGAAACGCTTGACAGGGCATAATTCCTGACAGGAATCTCTTCGCCGGCCTGCACATCCTTCGAGGAATTCATAGTAAACCATTTGAAAAATGCCAATGCCTTGATAACATTGGACTTGCCGGATGCATTGGCCCCGAACAAGGTGCAGCACCTGTTCAAGGAAATGGCAGAATCTTCTCCAATGCCGAATGTAGCATCGCCTATATCAGCCTTTCTGTCCCTTAAGGCCGTTGCAACCATTGAGATGGTCACCTTGTCTCTAAAAGATAGAAAATTTGCGAATGAGAACTCCAAAAGCATAGCCAAACAACTTTATTTGTGAAATTTTCACAAATATAAAAGTTAAATTGAAATAATACAAGGTTAATCACACTGGAATTGATTCGATTATTTCAATTCCCGTCAATTTTATCTATATTTGTCCAGCCTTGCCGCTGACTGTTTTCCGACGCGGGATTGTGGTCCTTCGGTATCGATGGTCATCACCGGCAGGTCTCGCCACTATTGCGTAAGTCCTTCGCAATCAATCTGTTATAAGTTGTTGTATCGGGAAGTGATACGGAAATAGTGTTTTACCGAGGGACCGGCTCCGGACTTTTTGAAACAGTATCTCCGGAGGAACAGGCACTTCTCCTGCCCAATGGAGAGTTTGCGGTGAGAATGCAGTTTCCACTCTGGAAAAGAATGCTTTTCAGCTTGGCTAGTATGAAATACGACCGTATGGCCGCACGTAAAGGGCAGCACCATCACTTCATATTTGTGCATGAAAATGGTGAGGGTCGCCATGAGAGTCAAGAAGCTGCTCATGAAGAAAGGCCTGAACAAGAAATACTCCTTCAAGCAAGTGATGTCATACCTTGACTCCTACCAGATGGCAAGAACTTCCGTCAGCGGCAGCTGGCAGCCTGTCACGATGCTTTCATATATAAAGGAACTCGCCGATAAATTGGGTGTATAGGGTACAGAAATGGGCATTCTTTATTTAACATTAATCTTTTTTGAATTTGATGAGGCAGTCGTAATAAACCGACATCATGCCGCACCAGTAGTGCCAGTCCTCCGGGTAGTAGGTATGCTGGCCTTCGCGGACACGTGAGATAATTGTCAGAGTATACTCTTCGCCTTCGGCCGTCACGCCGGCAGGATTGGCGTCGTAATTCTCCGAGCCGTCGGGCTCTTCCACATCGATATACCACAACACGCGTTCCTTGAACGGACTGTCCATCCTGGCACGGTCGTCAAGGTAGTCCATCAACGTGAATCCGTTCTGGTAACCCGCCATGTGCTTGTTCGCCGCGTCAATCTTGCGGTTGATCGCTTCCAGGCTGTCGCCATCGGCAATCCTGAATTCCTTGTTTGAGCACATCAGGAACGCCTGGTTCAGAATACGGATGATGGATTCCCTGGTCCCGGCAAGAGCTACCTTGGTCTCGATAATCTTTTCACTCATCTCCCGTCCTCCTTTGAATAGTAAAGCAACAGTCCGACGACCGCCGCGGCAATCGAGGCACCGACGATGTAGAGGACACTCTCCCATACGGGCCCTCCTGTTCCGGTTATCAGGGTGTATGCCTTGTGGAAAACCAGCAGGGCGCTTCCGGCCATGATGGCAATAGACGCGATGATTTCACCCCGATTGCCCTTTGCCTTCCCGGGAGCCGGCGCCTTCCGAGGCATCTCTTCATACTCGCCGAAGACGGTGACATGGCACCCGACCACATCGTCATCATCGGCCTCAGTGAAGATGCCACCCCTGCTGTCGATGGCAAGGTACAGGCCTTCACCAGCAAGGTACACCCGGGCATCCTTCCCTTTACATTCCAGTGAGGAAATCACCTCCTCAATGGTCCAGAAGCCTTCCAGCACATCATCCACATCTTCAACTATAATCCGAAGGTCTCCGTCTTTGTCATTCCCCATGCCGACGACACCGAAAGTCCCCTCGTCATCCTTCAGCCAGGCGACTACGCAGTCGTCCCAATGATTCTTCTTATACTTCTTCAGTTCTCCGAAGAGTTCCCCCACGGTGGTCAATTTGATATTCTCTGTCGTTTTCATCTTTTTGTGAATTCTTTATTCCTACTTACAATACTGGAGAAACAGGATATCGTTACCCTGGAAGATGGTCTTTCACGCTGGCGTTTTGACGGAACTTCTCTTGTTGTTTTTCCGCCCAAGCAAGGCATTCTTCCCTGCTATATTCTACTTCCGGGTGCTCTCCATGGTACTTCTCCCACATGGGGACATATCTCGCGGGATACATATAAGCCAACGTCCTGAGGAAAATCGGGAACTCCTCTCCGCGTACTCCGGAATCAAGATGGATGCTGCGGAGTACGCCGTCTGTCGCATCATCGATTGAAGCCGAAACAACGGCCACAAACTGGTCGTTCCTGTAGTATTCGTCATCAATAAAAACACAAAATCCAAACTGGCGCGCAATCTCGGACCAGGATTTGATGTTTATGGAATAATCATCATAGACGCCCCCTTCATACAGGTAGATTGTGAATTTGGCGACGAGTCCGGCGGCAGATTCCTCCACACGGACAAACTCAATGTATCTGCATTCTTCTTGCAAACCGCCTTCTTCCAGAAGATCAGAAATACCAATATCCTTTCCGTCCCGACCGGAGAAGACTTCCAGCTTGCGGTTGATTGTATTTATGGCATCGTCTTCCGTAATGGGTTCTTGAATTCCAAATTTCCGCAATGCCGCATTCATCATACGGACGATATTCTTGCGGGGGCCCTCTACCGACAAAGAAAACATCCTGCTCTACGCTCATATTCTATTAAATGATTATTTGTTTAACTTGTTCCACTTATTCAAGAACTTCGTAAACTCATCGATTGTCATCAAGCGCTCCAATGCTGCTATGAAGCGGTTCATCCCGTCTTCGTCGAAGGCGCCGTTATCGGTGTAGTAGTCCTCAAGATTCACCCTCTCTCCGTCCTTCGTGACAGAGTTCATCTGCTGGATGTCATCCTCAATCCACTCAATGCCATCATACAGCATCATCCCATCAAAAAGGACCTCGCCTTCCACAATCTCCTCCGGCAGCTTTTCGACCACGGTCGCCGGCATCCCGCTGATGTTGGACAGGAAGATTTTGTCCTTGATCACGTCGTAAATCCGTCTGTTGAATTCTTCGTACATACTACAATAGTTATCTCATCTAACCATAATACTGCCAAGAGGAGGTATCGTTACCTGCGGCACAGGAATTCCAGCCTGCCCCCTCCAAGTCTCACCTCGGATAATAAGGGAGTCCGTCAGGAATGTCCCTGACTTCGTCAGGAGATTTTATCCAGTGCCAGTCGTTGTTGGCCGAACGTCCTGATTCCATCCAGTCGACTAGCTTCTCCATCGCTTGCTTCTGGGAATCGGCGTTGATGCGGTCCCTTTCAACGTGGTATCTCACACCACCGCCCATTGTACTGCTCTCCGTATATCTTTCAATCAAGCTCTGCCCGATGTAACGCTTGTTACCATTGACAAGGACCTCGAAATAGTATTCCTCAAAGATGACGCTGACGGAATCATCCATCTCCCAAACAGGATTCCAGGCCTTGAGGCTTCCGGGATACTCACGGGCTCCGAGAAGCGTTATTTTCACCTCGTCTCCGGGACGGATTCTGCTCTGGAAGCTCTTCTTTCCGGAATAGCTCAGTGTAAGAGGCTGTATCTCTATGGGAGCCTGAACTTTTGCCAACTCCTCTCCCTCCGCAGCCGTGGGAATGACTTTGACATCCTTGCCGAGGCCGGTCTTGTCAAGCAGCCATACATTCTTTATATATACCTCCTTCAGGGAAGTGCAGCCTTGGAATGCATCTTCCCAAATGCGTTCAACCGAATCGGGGATGGTGATGCTCGTCAGGCTTGAGCAGCCGGAGAATGCATAGTAATCGATCTGTTTTACGGAGTCGGGAATCCTGATGGCGGCAAGGCTGGAACAGCCGCAGAATGCACTCCGTCCAATCCAACTGACGGAACTGCCGATCTGGACCTCGACAAGGCTGGTACATCCCTGAAAGGCGCCGTCACACCCATGGCCGATATTCTTCAAGCCGTTTCCAAGGACTACTCTTTTGAGCCCGGTACAATCTCTGAAGGCCTCGTTACTGATACACTTCACTGAGTCCGGTATTATCAGCTCAGTGAGGCCCGTGCATCCCTTGAAAGCACTCCACTCAATGTCTGTAACCGAATCAGGAATTGAAATCCCGGTGAGCCCCGTACACCCCATGAATGCGTATTTGTCAATCAATACCACCGAAGCCGGGATTGTTATCCCATTAAGCCTTTCACACTTCGCAAACGCGGATTCCCCTATCGCCTTTACGGTATCCGGGATAACGCTCTTCTGATAGGCAAACATCAATGTGCTGTCCGCGGTCCTGATGATGGCGTTGCAGTCCTCGCGGCTGTCGTATTTGGGATTGCCATCACTGACCGCGATATGCCTCAGCGAGGTACAGCCTTTGAAGAAGTGGTCCTCAATTGCTTCGACAGAATCGGGTATGATGAGTTCGGTCAAGGCAGAACAATCGCTGAAAGCACCTCTCTCGATTTTAATCACCGAGTTCGGAATCGAGATGGTCTTCATCCCCGAACAGCCGTCGAAAGCATAGCTGCCGATAATCTCCAGTGAATCCGGCAACACAATCTCCTCCAGTCCTGTACAGCCGTCGAATGCGTGGCTGCCGATTTCCTTTATTGAGTCTGGAAGAACGATCCTTCTCAGGCTCTGGCAGTAAAAGAAAGCAAAATTCGGAATCTCCGCCAGTGATTTCGGCAGCCGGATGTCCGTGAGCTCCCTGCAGCTCCTGAATGCCGAGGTGTCGATACTTTCAACGGTGTCGGGAATGATGACAGATTTGAGAAGTGAACAAGACTGAAAAGCTGCGCTTCCTATCTTTTTCACCGAATCGGGGATACGGATCTTTTCAAGGTTCGAACATCCGAGGAATGCTTCATAACCGATTACGGTTACAGATTCGGGAATCTCTATCTCCTTGAGACTCTTACAACCCTGAAACACCCCTTTGAGCTCTGTCAGGGCTTTAGGAAGGGTGACATCGGCAAGATTCACACACTGGGAGAATGCTCCATCTTCGATATCCGTAACGGAATCCGGAATGACTATGCTTGACAGTGCTTCGCACTTGCCAAAGGCGCTGTCTCCGATCTCTTTGACTGAAGAAGGGATGCTTATCCCGGTCAGAACACTGTTCCCATAGAATGCGGAATCGCCGATCTTCGTAACAGTGTCAGGGATGACAGTCGATCGGCATCCCAGGACCAGACTGTTCCTTTTCGTCTCAATGACCGCGTTGCAGTCATTCCGGTTGTCAAACGTCCGGTTGTCTGGACTGACCTTGATGCTCCGGAGATTGTCGCACTGATAGAATGCGAATTCTTCCAGATAACTCAGGGATTCCGGCAGAAGTATCTCAGTCAGCGACTTACACCCGGTGAAGGCATACTTCTCAATGGTATACAGGGTGTCCGGTAGAACGACATGCTTCAGGCTCGAGCAGTTGCCAAAGGTATACTCCTCAATGCAACTGACGGAATCGGGAATGACAACCTCGGGAAGGGAGGTGCAGCCGTCGAAGGCCCTTCGTTTTATCGTGGTCACGCTGCCGGGAATGACAACGCGGCTCAAGTTGCGGCAATACGCGAATGCCATGTCGCCAATCGTGGTCACCGAATCGGGCAGGAGTATCACTCCGAGGTTCTCGTCGTGGCAGAATGCCTCTTCCCTGACTTTCCTGGTCTTGCCGGACCAGCGAACAACATAAGGCGCTTCCGCCTTGCCTTCGTACTTCTTCACGGCCCTTGCCAGTTCCTTGCTGTTCGCCGCGAGGAAGACCGGCTTCCCGTCATACATTTCAAGTGATTCTGTCATAACCGCTTAGTTTTTCAACAGTTTTCTTAACCTGAGGTCCTCTGCCTTGACGTCGGGGTACTTGAAGGGCTCAAAGTCGTTCAGATAGGTATATATCTTCATCAATATTTCATATGACAGTTCCGTCCCCTGTTTTTGTATCCAGGGCCTCTCCTTGAAGAAATCAATGGCGTCGTAGAAGTATTCCCTGCATTTCTCGACTGTCTTGATATCCCCCGCGTCCATTGCCTTGTCCAACTTGTCTCCAACGGCCCTGTACTGTTCCAAGAACTCATTCTGTTCCTTGATCAGCTGCTGCCGGAAATCCTCTTTCTCCTCCGGAGTCAGGGGTGCATCAGTGTAGATCCTTCCTCCGACCTTGACGTGCTTCTTAATCTCGGTATACGTGAACATCTTCTTGTTGCCCTGGCAGATGAAGTTGCCGCCAACGACCTTCGGAGCTTCAGAAAGGGAGGTCAGTCTATTGTTTGAACAGTCGAAATCTCCCCCCACTTCCTCAGGACCGAAGAGAAGGCTCTTCAGGCCGCAGTCCCGGCATATGAAATTCCCGGAAATTTTCTTGAAGTCGTGCCTGAACTGACCGCGTGGAGCATCCCCTTTCGTGAGGGTGATTTCGCCATTGACGTTGACTGCAAGGCCGATGGTTCCCATCGTAATAGAATAATCCTCCACCCCGTGCCGCTGCATAAACTTGTCAATGACATCAGACTCGGTATCAAACATCTGTTTGATGTCCTTCTTGCTGAACAGGTTCTTCTGCATCGTGTTCAGAATATCCCTGCTGACCTCGTTGTATCTTTCGCCGACATCATACCGACCGGTCAGTTTCAGAGAATCCGCGTACTCGACGAAGAGCTCCATCAGGTACGGACCGTACTTTTCAAGATACTTGGCATAGGCGGCTTCGTACTTTTTTGCTCCGGGAGCGTAACTGGCAAGGTGCCTATAGGCATCCCCGGCCTGGCCAGGTGCCAGATACTTGTCAATCTCGGCATCCAGGAGGCCATGGATGTGTTTGATCACATCGTATTCCTTGCCTGGAGCCCATTCCTTGCCGAAGTAGGCCGATATCTTTACCATTGCGGCCTGAACGCTGTCTTTTACAGCATCAGAAGTATAATCCTTAGTTCTTTTCATATCGGTTTTCACTTTGTTTCCTACCCATAATACCATCCATTCGGAATATCGTTACCTTCAGTGAAAAAGAAATATCAGTCTTTGTCTGTCAGATACCGGCATATGCAGCTGTCCACCAGGGTCTCGACGCTCTCTCCCGGGTAAAGGTTTTCGTCAAGTTCGTTGAACACTGCTACGACATGGCCCGAACCGAAGTGCAACTCTACAAGGTCCTCATCGGCACATTCATCGCGGGTGTAGTATTCTACAGAGTTGCCGTCAAAATTATACTCTTTATTCTTTGAGGAAACACATCCGATGGACTCGAAAGGGTAATTCTTGGCCAGGAGATCAGGATTCTTTTTCAAAACCATTTCACATTCGAGAAGGCTGTCGACGATTTCGCTGCTTTCACTTTCATCGTCCGCATAGGCGTAAACAGTGACCAAAGTGCCGGACTTGAAATAGAGGTCAACTAGGAGCCCATCCTCTTCATCCTCATAAACTGTGTAAGATTCTACCCTGAAGCCGTCAAACGTTATCAGTTCGCCTTTCAGGGTCTTTCCGTTGATAAAATTGATATTATCCATACTTCTATGAATCAAATAGAACGAAATGTATAGTTTTAGCGCCTATAAAGTTAACAATTTTTATACAAGGACTTCAGCAAATCCTCTTTTTTCAGGAACAAATCTTTATTCCTGAAGGAATCGATTCTTTTACCGTCAGCATCACAGACGAAGTACCACTCCGATTCCACCACTGACTCTAAATCCACAGGGTCGATGAACTTGGTGTACCAAACCTTGCTCACCGTTCCTTTCACGATATGGTTGCGGTGAATCACCCATACTTCGGCCCCAAGGCCGATATCGAATGTCTTTTCCATGCTACAGTGTGTTTAAAAGTTCTTCTCTTGTCTTGAACAGTTTGCTCTCGGGGATCTCCCCGTTTCCGTAATGCAGCGAGTAGCTCACTTCGCAGAGGCCGTCTCCCTCGATAGAGACGATGACACTAGTCACATCAAGCCTGACCGCCCGGTTGTCGCGGAGGGACCAGACCCAGTCCCCGATGTCGTATTTTGTTGTTGCTTTCATGATAGTTTGTATTGTTGATTAGAAAGGCAGTTCATCTCCTCCGTCGCACGGTTCAACTCGGGGATGACGCATTTGCCGTTGATGATTTCAAATCTTTTCATAACCAGTGATTCTATCTGCCACTTATACGGGCTTTCTCCAATAACGTTACCCGAATTTTTGGAAAAACGCCGGAAAATCGTAAATTTGTTTCCAGATAATTCTTCCCCTTATGCCAAGAACAGCAAGAAAGCCATTGACGGAGCAAGACTTCATTCTAAATCCCACCGGAAAACAGTTTCTGGACTACGCCCGCTACAATATCGGATCTATGATCAGCAGGGTGGAACTGAAGTGGGACCCCGGGTACACGGGAATGTCGCTTGATCTTTTCGTCAACGATGTTGCTTTGTACGCCATTGAACTTGCGCGAGAGGACCACGCAAAGGGACTTTTCAGGAACGA
>OBKV01000581.1_pt1 | contig 28242 bp, 27 predicted proteins | sample 1517301 | NCBI WGS metagenome assembly OBKV01 (sample SAMN04571685, study PRJEB22368) | human gut metagenome | biome: human gut; material: stool | host: Homo sapiens | place: Luxembourg | collected 2012-06-29 | reverse complement strand
GTTAAAAATATAGTTTATTTCTTAAAAAGTATATTCTACAAAAATAAACTTTTAAATTGTTACAAATATATTTCAAAACTTACAAATTACTTAAAAAATAACAAAATTTAAAAAAGTGGTTCACAAATTTTAAAATATATAGTATAATAAAAAAATAATAAGGTGGGTTAAAGCATGAAAGAATTATTAAAAAGGTTGATATGTTCTATACTGTTTTTATGTATAGTATTTGTTATATTTTTTACTTTAAAAGTTGGACAAGATAACAAGAATATTAAAGAGGCAAATTTGGTTGTTTTCGGAGATAATATAGATGCAGAGTATAAACCATTTGTGGAGGAAGATGGTATATATATAGCTGTTGATACAATACAAAAACTTATTGATGAAAATATTTATTATGATAAAGTAGCTACAAAAATAATAGTAACAACATATGATAAGGTTCTAAAATTTAAAATTGATGAAAACAAGATGTCAACAAATTTTGAATACTCTGATATAAAAAATGAAGCTAAACTTCTTAATAATGCACCATACATTGATATAAATTTGTTAAAGGATTTATATAATATAAATGTAGAATATAATGATGATACTTCTACAATTTCTATAGATAGAAAAGAAACTTCTGATATTGAAGTAAAATACAATAATGTAAAGGTGTATTCTGATATAAATACAAAATCACAAGTATTAGAAACTTTAAATAAAGGAAGTAAGGTAACAGCATATACTGAGAGTTTAAAACATAACAGATGGTATAAAATAAAAACAGACTCTGGAGTTATAGGATATATTTCAAAAAATAATATTGATATACCAAATATAGAAAATAACAATTCTAATGAGGAAAGTAATGAAAGTGGCAGTAACGAAAAAATAACAATGTTTTGGCAATATGGAAGTAACCTTAATACTTTAGGTAACAAAATAGAGGGAGTTGATGTTGTTTCTCCAACTTGGTATGAGTTAAAAAATTCAAATGGTGATATTAACTCTGAATATAGTAAGTCATACTATGAAAAAGCTAAAGCAAATGGCTATGAGATTTGGCCTATAATAACTAATGGTATAGATTCTACAAATTATTCTCCTGAAGATACATCAAAAATGCTAAATAGTGAATATTCAAGAGAGAAGTTTATTAAAAACTTGGTAGAAATATTAAAAGAAGATAAAGTTGAAGGTATAAATATGGACTTTGAATCTATGAAAACAGAGGATAAAGACTTATATACTCAACTAATAAGAGAGATGGCTCCAATACTTAGAAAAGAAAATATAAAATTATCTGTAGATATGTATTTTGTTGCATATATAGATAGAAAAAGAGTAGGACAAGCAAGTGATTATGTTATATTAATGGGATATGATCAAAGAGGATCATGGTCATCTGAGGCAGGTTCTATAGCAGAGGCTACTTGGGTTGAAAAGAATATAGAATCATTACTAAATGATTCAAAGATACCACCTGAAAAAATAATTCTTGGTGTTCCTTTCTATACTAGACTTTGGACAGAAAAAGCAGGAACAGAAAAACCAACTACTACAGTATATACAATGAAGGATTGTCAAGAATTTATAAATGATAATAATTTAACACCTGTCTGGGATCAAGACGCAGGTCAAAATTATGCTGAATATTCAAGAGGAGATTATACATATAAATTATGGATCGAAGATAAAGATTCTATAAAAAGAAGAGTGGAAACTGTTAATAAGTATAACTTAGCTGGAATTACTGGTTGGAGAAAAGGTTTAGAAACGTCTGATATTTGGCAAGTTATATATGAAAATTTAAAATAGAATAAAATTAATTAATGAAGTAAGTATTATTTGCTTACTTCATTAATTTTTTATATATTAAGTAAAAATTTTAATCTTTAAATAAATTCATATAAAAATTGACAAATAGTATATAAAATTATATAATGGGTAAGATAGGAATTTAATTGGAAATGGAGAAAAATATGTTGATAAGTCCAGAAGAAATAAATAAAATATTAAGTGTTACTGGAAGTGAAATTACAAATCGTGGAAAAAAATATTTTGAACAATCAAAGGTAAAAATTGATGAATGTGTTATAAAAAGTAATACAGCATTTAAAGTAAGGACCTTGGTTCAAGGAAAAGCAATGTATAGTGTGTATATCTTAAAAGAAAAGGGAAAAGTAAAATATAAATGCGATTGTCCAACTTTTTTAAGAAATCGTGCACCTTGTAAACACATTATAGCAACTTTTTTTGATATATATATAAATCCTGAAAATTACCAAGAATTTAGTAATGCATCACAAATAAAACCAATAGATGATACTATTATAAATAAAAAGGTATATAGAGGTATTGTAAATGAAAATAAAAGAACTAGTGGACTTATATCATATTATGAAAATATAGAAGCAGAAAATGAAGAATCTAAAAAATTAGGTGTTAATTTAATTCCAAGCCTTAGAATAGCTGGATTTAATGACTCGGATTTAGAAGTAAGTTTTAAAATTGGAATAGATAGATTATATATTCTAAGAGACATATATGAGTTTTTCGAAACAATGAGTGATGAAGAAATATTAAAACTTGGAAAAAAATTAGAATTTAAGAATGTTTTAGAAAATTTTTCAGATAATTCAAAGCCACTTGCTAAATTTATATTTAATTATGCTTCATCATATTTTAAATTAAACAAAATAGCAAATAGTAGGATTGATATAAATAGAATATTTAAAGGCATTATAAATCTAGAATATTCTACTTTTGATGATTTCTTTTATATTATGAAAGGAAAAAAAGTACATATAGAAAATTATGATGTAGATGAAATCGAATTTATAGAAGAAAATCCACCTCTTGAATTTAATGTAGTTGAAAATGAAAATGTTGGTCTAAATATACTAGATGTATCTGGTAAATATATGCTATATAATGGACAAGATGCTATATATATATTATATAAAGATAAATTATACAAATGTAGCAATGAGTTTAAAAATAATGTTTATCCACTTTTAAAAGAGTTTATACAAAGGAAAAACAATTGTATAAAAATTCAAAAAGAAGAAGCAACTAATTTTTGTGAATATTTAATTCCAGTTGTAAAAGAAAGTTGCAAGGTAAATATAGATGAGGAAATACTTAAGACACATAAAGCAGATAAACTTGGGACTAAAGTATATCTTGATATAGATGATAACTCTAATATAGTAGCTCAAGTTATCTTTTGCTATAACGATTATGAATTTAATCCATTTGATAAAAATATAAAAGTTAAATGTAATAGAAATAACAATGAAGAAACTAAAGCCATGAAACTTTTCCAAAAATATGAATTTGTTATTGATATAAAAGATAATAATTTGTATTTAACTAATGAAGATAAAATATACAGATTTTTAACTGAAGGAATTAACGAATTCATGGAAAAATTTGAGGTATTAGTAACAGATAAATTAAAAAACAAACAAATTGTTGGGCATAAAATATTAAATATTGGTGTAAGAATAAAAAATGATTTAATAGAAGTTAATTTAGATGACTTAGGAATTAGTGAAAGTGAATTAAAAGACATATTTAAAAGATATAAACTTAAGAAAAAATACTACCGTTTAAAAAATGGTACATACTTAAATTTGGAAGGCACTAGTATTGATACTTTAGTAAGTCTAAATCAAAATTTAGGAATATCAGAAAAAGAACTATCAAATGGGAATATAAAATTACAAAAACATAGAGCTTTTTATTTGGAAAACTTACTAAAACAAAAAGAAGATATAAATTTTGAAGAAGATAATAAATTTAGCGAGATTGTAAATGGAATTAAAAATATAGAAGAAAAGAAGTATGAAATTCCTAAAACTATGGTAGGTATTTTAAGACCTTATCAAAGAATAGGTTTTAACTGGTTAAAGAATTTAGAAAACTATGGATTTGGAGGAATACTTGCTGATGATATGGGACTTGGAAAAACTATACAAATTATAACATTACTGTTAGATGAGAAATTAAAAAATACCAATTCAACTTCTATAGTAGTATGTCCAAGTTCATTATATATTAATTGGCAAAAGGAAATAAATAGGTTTGCACCTGAAATAAAAATACTAGTTGTTTCTGGTATTGCAGATGTAAGAAAAGAATTAATAAAAAATATCAATAAATATGATGTAATATTAACATCTTATGATTTATTAAAAAGAGATATTGAATATTATAAAGATATAAATTTTAAATATGCAATAGCTGATGAAGCACAGTATATAAAAAATAATAATACAAAAAATTCTAAGGCCTTAAAGAAAATTAATGCTAAGACAAGATTTGCATTAACTGGTACTCCTATAGAAAATTCTTTATCCGAACTTTGGTCTATTTTTGATTTTATAATGCCAGGTTACTTATTCTCATACAATAAATTCAAAGAACAGTATGAACAACTTATAATAAAAGAGGGAAATAAAGAAGTATTAGATAGATTACAAAAAATTGTAGCACCTTTTGTTTTAAGACGTATTAAAAAAGATGTTTTAAAGGAACTTCCAGATAAGACCGAAACTGTAATGTATAGTGATATGGAAGATAAGCAAAGAGAAATATATAATGCATTTCTTGCAAAGTCAAAATTAGAGATGGAAGAAGAATTTGAAAATGTTGGATTTGAAAAGAGCAAAATGAAGATTTTATCATTAATAACAAGATTAAGACAAATTTGTTGTCATCCTTCACTTTTTATGCAAGGATATGAAAGTGGCAGTGCAAAATTAGAACAGTGCATGCAAATAATTGAAGATGCAACATCAGCAGGACATAAGATATTACTTTTCTCAGGTTTTACATCAATGTTTGATATAATAACTCCTGAACTTGAAAAAAGAAATATAGATTATTTAATGTTAACTGGTAAAACTCAAGTCGATACTAGAATAGAAATGGTAGAAAAATTTAATAAAGACGAAAATATAAAAGTATTTCTTATTTCATTAAAGGCAGGAGGAACAGGTTTAAATCTTACTGGTGCAGATATGGTAATTCATTATGATCCATGGTGGAATTTATCTGCTCAAAATCAAGCTACAGATAGAGCATATAGAATAGGGCAAAGAAATAATGTACAGGTTTTTAAACTTATTACTCAAAATAGTATTGAAGAGAAAATTTTAAATCTACAAAACATAAAAATGGAACTTACTGATTCAGTTATATCAGCAAAAGAAACATTTATAAGTAGAATGAGTAAAGAAGAAATTTTAGATTTGTTTAATACATAAAGAATATATAATGGTGAATTTATTAAAAATTCATCATTATTTTTTTTTTTTGTAAAATTATTTTACTTTGCAAAAATAATTATTTAAATTCTAAAAGTTATTTTTGTTTATAAAAATAACTTGACAAAAATAATAAAATAATATATACTTAATATAGGTGATAAAATTGTTAAAAAGAGAATTGTATTTATCAAAAATAAGAGGATTTTATAATAGTGATCTTATAAAGATACTTGTTGGTATAAGAAGATGTGGAAAGTCTGTTATATTATCTCAAATCATTGACGAAATAAAAGAAAAAGGTATAAAAGATGATCATATTATATATATTAATTTTGAATTTATAGAATATGAGGAATTACAGGATTATAAGAAATTAAATAAATATATAAAAGATAGAATAAAGGATAAAGAAAAATATTATTTGTTTTTTGATGAAATTCAAAATGTAGATAAATTTGAAATAGTAATAAATTCATTAAGGGCTTCTTCAAACACTAGTATATTTATAACTGGTTCAAATAGTAGATTGCTTTCAAACGAATTATCTACGATTTTATCTGGAAGATACGTAATTTTTAGAATAAATCCATTAAGTTATAAAGAATATATTAAATTAATTAATAAAGATCCTTATGATGAAAATGTTTTTTGGGATTTTGTGAAATGGGGAGGACTTCCTAACAGATTAGAATTTACAAACGAAGATGATATAAAAAATTATCTTCATAGTGTGTTTGATTCTATCATATTAAGAGACGTAGTAGAAAGATTAGGATTAAAAGAAATAAATCTCTTTAATCTGATTTTACAATATATATTGGATACAATTGGGAGAGAATTTTCTGCAAATAATGTTATAAAATTTTTAAAAAATGAGGGAAGAGATATATCAACTTTAACTTTATATAATTATTTAGATGCTTTATGCAAAGCTCTACTGATTAGAAAAGTTTATAGATTTGATATTCATGGTAAAGCTATATTAAAAACATTAAATAAATACTATATGACTGACTTGGGAATTGGACAGATAAAAAATAATAATTATGAAGTTAATAAACCATTTTCATTAGAGAACGTTGTGTATAATGATTTGTTAATAAAAGGATATGAGGTGTTTATAGGAAAAACAAAAAAAGGTGAAGTAGATTTTATTGCTAAGAAAGATAATAAAACCATATATATCCAAGTAGCTTATATTTTATCAGATGAAAATGTAATAAAAAGAGAATTTGGAGCTTTTAACGCAATAGATGACAATTTCCCTAAATATGTAATAACTTTAGATAAATCTGATTTTTCACAAAATGGTATTATTCATAAAAATATAATAGATTTTTTGCTTGAAGAAGATATATAAATAGTATGGTGAAGATATGAAATGATATTCATATCTTCTTTTTTTGCTAAAACTAGATAAAAAAAGCAGTTAATAACATCATATTTCTACAATAATTTTGAAAGATATAGTGTATAACATTATATAATAGAGGTGGGAAAATGATAGAAGAAATTTTAAAGTTTTTGCCAGAAAAAATAGCAACAGAAGTAAGAAGTGTAGGTTCAAAGGATGGAATAAATGAAATAAGATTAAGAGTAAATAGAAGGGTTATAGTTATAACGTCAAATATAGAGGTATTTTTAAGTTATGTAGTAAGTCTTCATGACTTGCTTGAAATATTAGTTAAAGTATCTAGAAATTCAATATATGCAATACAAAATGATATAAATAATGGTTTTGTCGTTGTAAAAGGCGGTCATAGGATTGGTATATGTGGTGAAGCTGTAATGCTTAATGGGGATATAAAAAATATAAAAAACATAAATAGCATGAATATAAGAATAGCAAGGCAGATGATAGGTTGTGCAGATAATTTAATGCCATACATTTTAAGAAATAATACAATAGAAAATACACTTATAGTATCTCCTCCCGGTTGTGGTAAAACCACTATGCTTAGAGATGTTATAAGACAAGTAAGCAATGGAGTAAAGAAAAGAAATTTTTACGGATTAAATGTAGGACTTGTTGATGAGAGAGGAGAGATTGCTTCAGTATCTAATGGATTTGCAAATTTAGATGTTGGTATGAGGACTGATATAATATCTAATGCTCCTAAACATATAGGCATGGAGATGATAGTAAGAGGTATGGGAGTATCTGTAATAGCCACTGATGAGGTAGGAAGTATGAAAGATATCGAAGCTATAAAATATGCAAGTTTAAGTGGAGTTAAGATGATATTTACAATGCATGGTTCTAGTGTTGATGATATAAAAAGAAAGACTGGTATAAAAGAATTAATAGATAACGGATTATTTGAAGAAGTAATTATATTATCAGGAAGGAATGGACCTGGTACTATTGAGAAAATAGAGAAATTAAATAGTATGAAAAAAGAGGTGGTATAAATGGTAGTATTAAAATTATTGCTTTCTGCTGCTATAGTTTTCCTTACAGCATATTTAGGAAATATGAAAGCGTCAAAATTAAAACAAAGAGAATATATTTTAAGGGAAGCGGTTACATTTTTTAATCTTGTAAAAAATGAGATGAAATATATGATGTGTATACTACCTAATGCATACGAAATAGCAAGGCAAAAACTTACTACACCATTAAAAGAAGCTATTGGACAAATAGCTGTTGATATGGTTACTTTCGAAAATGTTGATGCTGTTGATAGAAGTATAATAGAAAATATATCTAAATTAGATAGTCTATCAAGTTATGATAAAAATATCATAGCCTCAACATTAAAAAGTTTAGGTAGAAACGATTTAGAATCGCAAATTAATATAATAGAAAACGGTATAGAAATATTGGATAATCAAATTAAAGAGGCAAATGAATTTAAAATAACAAACTCAAAACTATATAGAACTATTGGTACTATAACAGGGATAATGATTGTGGTTATATTCATATGATGGGGTGAAATTTATGGACATAGATTTACTGTTTAAAATAGCAGGAATAGGTATATTAGTAGCTGTTTTAAGTCAAGTTTTAAGTAAGGCTGGTAGAGAGGATCAAGCAATGATGACAACTCTTACAGGCCTTATAATAGTGCTTATGCTAGTTATAACACAAATTAGTGATTTATTCGAAACTGTAAGGACTGTGTTTAAATTATAGGTGATAAAATGGAAATTTTTAAGGTGGTTAGTTTTTGTATAATAGCAACAATTCTAATTATTATTATAAAACAGCAGAAGCCTGAAATGGCGTTATTACTAACAATTACTGCAGCAGTTGGAGTAATGTTATTTGCCATATACAAGATGAGTGATATATTTAATCTTTTAGATAGTTTAGCAAATAAATCAGGTATTAACAAAGATTTCCTAATAATTATTATTAAAATCACCATTATAGCATATATAGTAGAATTTGGTAAAAATATATGCACTGATGCTGGACAAACTGCCATAGCAACAAAATTAGAAATGGCAGGAAAAGTAGTTATAGTTACACTTAGTCTACCAATTATTAATTCATTAATAAGTATATTAACAGGACTGGTATGAGTATGGTAAAAAAGAAGAGAATAATTATATTTTTTTTAATTGTTATATCAGTTTTTAATATGTTTTTTGTAAATATAAAAGCTGAAGGAAATGAGGAAAATCAAGATGTAAAAGAAAACTTAGCACAAGATTTAGATTTTGATGAATATATAAAAACAATTGATGAACATATAAAGGAAAGTGGACTTTATGATATAGATATAAATAGTATAACTGATGAACTTATGACAAACTCAAAATTAGATTATAACTCTTTACTTGGTAAGGTATTAAGTGTATTTTCAAAAGAAATACTAGGAGCTTTAAATGGTGCTATATCAATATTTATAATAATAATAGTAATGGCATTAATTAGTAGTATTGAACTTGAAAATAAAAGTGATGTTACTAAAATAGCACATTTAGCTTGCTTTTTGGTAATTGCTACAATAACAATTGCTACATTTATAGATGTTATCTCTATGTTAAAAGATGTAATAAATGCCCTTACTACACTTATGCAAACAATATCACCTTTTATGATGGCAATACTAATAGCAACAGGAGCAATTACAAGTACAGGTATAATTCAACCATTACTTTTATTTGTAGCAAGTGCAATAGGCTTTATAATAACATATATAGTTATACCTTTTTTAAGTATATCGGTTGCATTTAATGTAATATCTTCAATATCTGAAAATTTAAGATTAAATAAGTTATCTAAACTATTCTCAAGTTCTAGTATGTGGATAGTAAGTGTAATCTTAACGATATTTTTAGGTATATTGTCACTTGAAACATCACTTTCTAGTTCGGTTGATTCGCTTGCAGTAAAGACAACTCAAACAGCTGTGTCAAATTTTGTGCCGGTTGTAGGCAAATTCTTTTCAGATAGTTTTGAAACAGTTGTTGGAGCAAGTAAGATAATAGCTAAAGTTGGTGGAGGGGTAGCAATATTAGCTATTGTATTAATAGCTTTAGTACCAATACTTAAAGTGTTAAGTATAATGATAATCTATATGTTGCTTGGAGCAGTGGTTGAACCGATTTGTGGATCAGAACAAATTAATAAATTTATATCTGGATTTGCAAATATATATAAGACGATACTTGGTATATTAATTGGTGTAACGATTTTGTTTGTAATATCAAGTGGAATAATATTTAATTTAGCTAATAGTGTTGTTAAATAATACATAAGAGGAGAGGTAAAAATGATTGATTTATTTAGAAATTGGATTAGTGTGTTACTATGTTTGGGAATATTTGTGACAATTATAAGGCTTGTAATTCCAAAAAACAATCTAAGAAAATATATATATTCATTAATAGGAATAATAACAATAATTGCATTAGTATCTCCTCTTATAGATATATTTAAAAATAATGATATGCAAGATAGTATAAAAAGTGTGTTATCCAATTTAGATGAACAAGAAAATGTAAATGTTGATACTGAAAAATATAGTAATGTTAAAGAAGAAGCTGTAAAAAAGAGTTTTATTCAAAGTATAAAAAATGATGTAAAATCAAAATTAGAGGGAAAAAGTATTGTCGTTAAAAGTGTTGATGTATTTATATCTGATAATTATGATATAGAAAAAATAGAGATAAATATAGAGAAAATTGATACAAGCAAAGCTAGTATATCATCAGTTACACAAATTGTTAAATATATAAATGAAGAATATGATATAGGCTATTCTAAAATTGAAGTTATTGAAGAGGGGGATTAGACTATGAATTATTTGGAAACTATTAAAAATATTACAAAAGATAAGAATAAAAGAGTAGAAAATTTAGTTTTTTTGGTTATCTTACTTGTTGTACTTTTAATTGCTATAAACGTTATATTTAGCAATAAAGATAAAAATAGTAATAATACAAGTTCTAGTCAAAATATAATAGATAATAGTAGTAATACAAGTTCTAACACCCAAAGTGAACTTGAAACAAAGCTTGCTAATGTATTATCGCAAATATCAGGTGTAAGTGAGGTATCAGTAGTAGTTACATATTCTCAAGATAGCAAACAAAATGTTGCATATAATACAAAAGAATCAGAAAAAGATGGAGAAAAAACAAGTGAAAAGTCAGTTGCATACAATGAAGATGGAAGTAAAAAAACAGCTATAGTAGAATCAATAGAAATGCCTAAAGTAGAGGGGATATTAGTCGTTGCAAAAGGTGCAAGTAGTGTTGATATTAGATCCAAAATAGCAACTGCAATAGCAACAGTAACAGGAATTCCTGTTTATAAAGTTCAGGTCTTTGAAAAGCAAGGGTAGGTGATACTATGAAATTTATAAAAAGAAGTACTTTAGCATTACTTTCAGTTGGGCTTATGGTCACAGTTGCAGGATATATTAATTATAAATATAATCCAGAAAGAGAAAAAAATTTGGGTCAAACTGTATATGTTAATGGAAAAGATGGTTATACATATGAAAATGTAAGTATATATGAAAATTCTGAAAATGAAAGTGTTAATACGAATACATCAACTGATGAATATTCTTCACAAGATGATTCTATAGCAGTGTTTAAATATGATAGAGATAATATGTTTTCAGAACTAAGTGAAAATTATACTAATATAATTAGTAATGCAAATACTAGCACAGAACAAGTTAATGAATATCAAAAGAAGTTAGATGAATTAATAGAAAAAAAGAATTTAATAATGATGGTGGAAAATGTTATTAAGTCAAAAGGAATTGAAGATATTGTAATAATACCAACAAATAATGATAATATAAATGTTGTTGTAAAATCTAATGAGGAATTAAAACAAGAACAAATAGCTCAAATACAGCAAATATTAGTAGATCAGTTGGGAGCAGATCCTAATAAACTAAGTATAACAGAAAAAAGATAGAAAAAATTAATCTTAAAAGAAAACAAAAAGAATTATTTGTGAATGTGTAAATTAGAGCCTTTTTGATAAATTCATTTATTTATGTAAAAAATAAAAGTAACCAAACGGTAAAAGTTAGGTTACTTTTTATTGCTTTATGATTTTAAAATATTACAAAAATGTTACATAGAAATTAAAAAAAAGTTACAGCATATAAAATTATTGAAAATAAAATAAAAATATGATAAAGTATAGACATATGAAATGATTAAGAACGTAAAAAAACATATTAATCTAAAAAATGGTTAAAATAATATTAATTAAACACAAGAAAAAAGAAGGAGTATATTATGGCTAATTGTTTGGGAATTTATTTATGCAATAATATAGTAAAATATGCTAAACTTTCAAATGATGGGAAAGAAACAAAACTTGAAAGTTCTGGAGTGAGATTTGTACATGATAATCCAAAGTCTGTATTGAAAAATATAATAGAAGAGACTAATTCACAATACATTCCAATAGTAATCAATCCTCAAAATAGCAAATTTTTAAATTATCAAATGTTTGATCAAGTTCAAAACAATAAATCTATATCAAATGATATTGCTAAAATGGAATTTGAGGCTTGGTGCGAAAGAAACGCAAAATCTCCAGATAAGTATTTATATGTACATAGAAATTCTGACTTAAAAAATAATGAATATAAATATAATTCAGTATTAAATTTTGTTGAAAAGAATGAAATAAATGGATATACACAAATAGAAAGTTATCCAGTTGCAAATATTTATCCGCCTGAGTTGGTTATGACTAGAATTGTACCAGCAAATGAAGATAGATATATGCTTGTTAACCTAGATGATTTATTGTCTATATTTGTGGTAATTAATGGCAAAGTTGCTGATATTAAATTCTATGATTTTGGTATGAGACAATTACTAACTGACTTTTCTACAAAATTAGGCTCTACTCAGAAAGCTTATGAGGCATGTAAACAACTTAATGTATATAGTGAGGGAGAAAGTAATAACGATAAAGAGTTAGAAAGTATAGCAGAACCTATTTTACAAGATATATTAAAAAGTATAGCTATTATGGTGAATAAATATAGGTCTGATGTTAGTAAAGTTATACTAACTGGTACAGGAATTGTATTTACAAATATAGATATATTATTTAGAGAATATTTGGATATGAAAACTGATATATTAAAACCAGATTTTATACAAATGAACTCTAATATAAAAAACATAGCAGAAGTTTTAGAAACAACACCTGCTATGGCTATAGCTTATGAACATTTATCACAACAAAAACTGGGAGTAGGTTATTTAAATTCTATAAGTAAAATGAAGAAAGGATTTTCTAACTTATTCGATAAAAAATCTAGAATTCAAAAAACACCTAAGGACAAAAAAGCTGCTAAAGAAGCTAGAATGAATAAACTAAAAAGTTTGAGTATTGATATACAAGAAGAAAATACAACACCTATTGCTATTTGTACTGCGATCGTTACTTGTATAGTTCTTGTAGCTTATATATTATTTAGCTCATTATATACTGGTACTGTAAATAAAACTTTAAATAATATAGATAAAACAAAAACTGAAATTTCAAACTTAAAAGATCAAGTAAACTCAGATATACAATATATAAATACTAACATGAAAAAGTATAAAGAAATTAATGATAATGTATCTGATATAGTTCAACAAATTGAGAATAATCAAATTGGTAAGTTTACAACATATAATGTTGCATCATTTATGCAAAATATAATTAGGATCATTCCTAAAAATGTTCAACTTAAAACTATTACTTCAGATGATAACAAAAATATAAAAATAACAGCACAATCTGATAGCTATGCAGATTTAGGTTATTTTGTAGCTGAGCTAAAATTAAGTAGCACATTAAAAAATGTAAAAATCAATAAAATAAATAATGGTGAAACAACTGTTATAGAGATTGGTGGTGAATTACCATAATGTTAAAGGTATATAAAAATCTTCTAATATCTATATCAATAATTGTTGTTTCTTTAGGGCTTTTAACATTATTTGCTCTTGTTGATATAAATTTAGGACCAATTAAAATTTCGTCTATATCTACTATTATGTCAGAACATGATAATGTAGTTAAAGCTCAAGCTTCACTTACTGCAGAAGAAAACAATTATAAAAATACTTTAAAAAATCTTGAAAATGAGAAAAACAACTATAGTACAGAAAAACAAAAGTATGAAGCAATAAGTGATGAAACTGTTAGCGTAATTAAAGAGGCAACAAAACAACAAAATTATAGTATAGAATACATGTGGATTAAGTTAGGAAATTATGCTAAAACTAACAATCTAGGGATTGTATTAGTAGAACCTGGTGGAACACAAGGAAGTGGAACAAATGGTACAAACACTTCTACTAATACAACAACTACAACTCCTGCAGCAAATTCTAGTACAACTACTTCAAATACAACAAGTTCTACTAATAATTCTACAACAGGAGCAGAAAATACATCATCAACTGGTAACGATGGTACTACATTACCACCTGCTGCTAATACAGATGGTGAAAATACAGAAGAAACACAAACTGATAATGTATTAAAGATACAAGTTACAGGTAGTTATATAAATGTTTCAGATTTTATATTTGAAGTAGAAAATGATAAAGACTTAAAATTCAAACTTGATAATATTTCTATAGAATATGTATCTGGAAGAACAATAAAAGCTACATTTGATGTAAAGAATACAATTATATTAAAATAGAAAGGAGTAAGGTAATGGATAAAAAATATATATTGACTTTTAGTATATCTTTTCTAGTACTTGCAACTGTTGTTATTATTGCTTTAATGATATTATTACCACAAACTACAACTATTATTGAATCTTCATTGCAAGACTATGATTCTATAAATAAATCAGATTATTTATATACAAAAACAAAAGATATATCTAAAGAAGCTTTAATACAACAATATACAATTTCAGATACTGAAATGACTACATTTAAAAATAGTAATCAATATAACCCTGGAAACTCAGATCCATTTACTCCATATGGTGAAGATGTAGAGGATGAAAATGATAATACATCTACTGATGATAAAATAACAAACAGTAATGGTGGTACACCAAACCCACCTTCTACTGGTAAGTAAGGAGATGTAGTATGAACAAAGAAAAAATAAAAGACGTAGTAATAGTTATATTATTAATCGCAGTAATTGCTCTTACTTTATATTTAATCCTTACATCTACAGCTAAAAAATCTGATTTCATTTCTGACCTAGTAAATGCACAAGACAAGATTTCTTATTATATAGGTAGTATATCATCAGAAACTTTTAGTGCATATGATAAGGCTCAGATAATAACAGGGTACAATGAAAATGAAGAAATAAAAAACATGGATGGGAATGCTTTGCCACATATTGCAAATAAAGATGAAAAAATTGAAATAGGTGGGGAAATATATTATAAAATTTCTTTAGAACAATTAAAAGAAAACTTAAAAATTGATTTATCAAAGTATTCTTATTTAGAATGGTATATAAAAGATGGAGAGGTTTTAAGAGTTAAATATGGTGAAGAACCAGAATGGTGGAATTACACAATGGATGCTCTTAAAGTTCCAAATCAATAACTTTGTTTAAAACATTTATTAATACCATAAATGTTTTAATATATATTTAATTTTATATTATATTATATTATAAAAGGAGGGGAAAATATGAAAACAAACAAAAGAGGTATTTCTTTAATCGTATTAGTTATAACAATAATCGTTATAATAATACTAGCAGCAGCAGTTATTTTAACATTAAATGGAAACAATCCAATAAACAATTCAAAACAAGCAACTTTTGATAGTGACGTTGCAGAAGTAACAAGTGCATTAAATATATATATATCAAACTTTATAGCAAAAAATCCAATACACGATGGACCATTTAAGACAAGTGGAACTGAAGCTAACTCTTGGATTACAGTTGGTGGATTAACTGCTAATGATGCAAAATATGGATCAGAAGCAGCTGGCCAAACATATTCTACAAGTGTATCTTGGTCAGCATTAGGAATTAAACAACCATCTACAATTGCAGCTATTCAATTTAATGCAGTAAATGGTAAAGTAAGAGCTATACCAACACAAACAGGCGTTGTTGGATCTCCAAAAGATAGTGGTGGAAACTATAAAGTAGGAGAATCATTCTAATTAAATAAAACTTAAAGCATTTATGGTATTAATAAATGTTTTAAAATGTATATTAATTTAAAAGGAGAAAAGATATGAAAACAAATAAAAAAGGTATTTCTTTAATCGTATTAGTAATAACAATAATTGTTATAATAATACTAGCAGCAGCGGTTATTTTAACATTAAATGGAAACAATCCAATAAACAATTCAAAACAAGCAACATTCGATAGTGACGTTGCAGAAGTAACAAGTGCATTAAATATATATATATCAAACTTTATAGCAAAAAATCCAATACACGATGGACCATTTAAGACAAGTGAAGCTGAAGATGACTCTTGGATCCAAGTTGGATTTAGTGGAACAGATGCACAATATGGGTCAGAAACAGCTGGTCAAACATATGCAAAAGGTGTAACTTGGTCAGCATTAGGAATTAAGCAACCATCTACAATTGCAGAAATTCAATTTAATGCAAAAAATGGTAAAGTAAGAGCTGTACCAACTCAAGGGGGAGTTAATGGAACTGTAAAGACTCCAGCTACTGATGATACTCCAGCTGTATATTATAAAGTAGGAGAATCACTTCCTGAGATTGAAACTGATGAACCTTAAATAACTTAATTTGGTTAGGACATATATGCTTACCTTGTGTATATGTCCTTACCAATATATAATATGTGTGTATTTTAGAGAGTATGATAGTGTTTTGTAAAATATGCATATAAAGGGGGAATAGCATGATAATTTTTTTAAACTGTTTTGTAATTCTTTGTATGTTTATTATAGGAAGTCTGTTTGGTAGCTTTTTTTCTCTTGCAACGTACAGGTTACCAAGACATCAAGATATAGTTGCAACGAGATCATATTGCCCAAAATGTAAACATAGATTAGAATTTTTGGATTTAATACCAGTTTTAAGTTATATAATAAGAGGCGGAAAATGCAAATATTGTGGAGATAAAATAAGTTTAAGATACTTTTTACTTGAAACAATAAATGGATTTGTTTTTGTGGGCTTCTATTTAATTTTTGGATATACAATAAAATGTCTAATTGTTGCTTTAATATATGCAGTAATTTTTGTAATAATTGGATCAATAATAATGTCAAAAAATATGACTGAAGAAGAAAAACAAGAAGTAAAGAATGAGTCAAAACTTAATAAAAAAGCAGGTGTATTTGTATCTGAACTAATAGTTGCAATGATAATGTTTACAATACTTATAGTTTCTTCAATAGTAATAAATAGAAATTATAATAATACATCAGTAAAAAATATGTTAGACGCACATGCTTATTCTTTATTGGTAAAAAATGTTGAGGTTTGCCTTGCAACTAATTATGATGATTTATCTTCATATACTTTGCAAGATACAATTGATGGAAATACATATACCATAACTGTTAATGTAACCAAATTGTCTGATCAAGATTTTTCAAAAGAAGATTTAGTAAAAACTATAGATGCAAAAGTCTCTTATATGTATGAGGGAAATATCATAGAAAAGAATATCAAAACTTTAAAGGGTAAGGTGTTATAATATGAATAAAAAAGGTATCTCTTTAATGTCTATGGTTATATATGTTGCTTTATTCTTTGCATTTTCAGCTTTTGCAGTTGGAATGAGTTTAAATATGAATTATAGAAACTTAGCACAAAAAGGTGAAGTTTGGGTTAATGAACAAGCACAAAAATTACAATATAATATGTTAAACAGTGCAAAAAAGAGCACAACAATTGATCATATATCAGGTAGAGTGGTATTTTCAAATAATGATGAGTATAGCTATGACAGTGAGAAAAAAGTTATATATAAAAACGGTGGTATTTTAGTTACAAATGTTGAAGAGTTTAAAATTATAACTATAAATGATTTAACTGGAATTCCAACTACTTTTACATCTTTAACAACTGATAGAAATAAAGATTATTCATGTGTATCTGTGAAATTTAAAAAATATGGTCAAGAATTTGAGACACAAATTTTTGTAACAGTAGGTGATGTGGTATAATGAAAAGAATAAATATTAAGAAAAAAATGAAAGGCTCTGGGATAATCGTAGTTATCTTTGTTGCAATTGCTTTTTCTATATACACTATGACTACTTTTGCTGAGAATGAGCATTTTAGTATAATGTTAAATAAATATGAAAAAAATAATACAGAATATTATGAAAAAGATATGGAAAATATAGAAGATTATTATAATAGAGTTATGATCAATAATTTATAGTAAAGGAGAGAAGTAAATGTTTGAGAATATTAGATCTAAAAATAATCCAATAGGTGTTGAGTTCATAAAAAAAGGATTACTTACAGAAGCTCAAGTTGATAGAGTATTAAATTATCAAAAAGACCATAGAGATTTAAAATTTGGTGAGATTGTCGATATACTTGATATGTGTGATAAAGAAAAGCTATTAGATGTTATAGCTGATAAGCTAAAAGTAACACCAGAAATGTTAGATGGAGAACTTGATATAAATCCAGCTCAATTTTTACCAAGAGACATTATAATAAACTATAGAGTTTTACCTTTTGATCTTGATGGAAATACTCTAAAAGTCGCTTTCTCAGATCCAATGGATGTAGCAAGGGTAAAAGAAGTTGAATTACTACTTATGAATCAAGGCTTTGATATGGAAATATATGTTACATTATATACATCTATAATGAAACAAATATCTAATATAAAAAGTGTAGGTACAAAATTTGTTGACAAAGAAGAAAAAGACGTAACTAAGTTAATAGATAATATTATTTTAACAGCTATTGAAAAAAGAGCTAGTGATATTCATATTGAGCCTATGGAAGATAAAGTAAGAATAAGGTATAGAATTGATGGTGAGCTTGTAACAGTAACAGAGCTACCTAAATCAAGACAAGATATTGTAGCTGGTAGAATAAAATCTATTTCAAATATGCATCAAGAAATTGTATATGACCAAGATGGTAGTATTAATACATATGATAATTTTAGTATCCGTGTATCTAGCCAAAAGAATGTAAATGGTGAAAAATTTGTTCTAAGATTATTAAAGAAAAATGCAACTTCAAAGACATTATTTGAACTAGGATTTAAAGAAGATAAAGAATTAGTAGAGAGAGCTTTTGATAAAAGAAATAGCTTAATATTAGTTTGTGCCCCAACAGGTGAGGGTAAAACTACAACATTATATAGTGTTATAGAATATTTGGATAGACCAGAAATAAACATAATATCTATTGAAAACCCAGTTGAACGTAGAATTCCTGGAATAAACCAAGTTGAAATAGGTGCAAATATAACTTTCGCATCTGCATTAAGAACAGTTTTAAGACAGGATCCAGATATTGTACTTGTTGGTGAGATTCGTGATGAAGAAACTGCAAGAATAGCTATTGAAGCTGGTCAAACAGGTCACTTAGTATTAAGTACAATACATACAATTGATTCAATACAAGCAATTACAAGAATAAGAAAAATGGGAATTTCAGATTATGATGTTTCTGCAACTCTTGTTACTACAATATCACAAAGACTTGTAAGAACTTTATGTGATAAATGTAAAAAACCACATATATTAACAGATGATGAAAAGAAATATATTGAAAGAGTTACAAAATTAACAGGAGTTGAATACGATTTAGAAAAAGAATATAACACTTATGAACCTGTTGGATGTGATTATTGTAATAATACAGGTTATTATGAAAGAATAGGTTTATTTGAAGTACTTTGTATAGATGATTATTTAAGATATATGATATCTGAAGGATTTTCAATTATTGATATAAAGAAATATGCTATTGAAAATACAGATTATAAACCATTAGTATGTGATGGAATAAGTAAAGTTTTAAGTGGATTAACAACAATAGATGAATTAAAGAGAAAAATAACAATATAAGGGAGATAAATAATGGAATACTTACAATTAATTTTGAAAAAAGCTATAAGTCTAGGTGCTACTGACGTACATTTGGCACCTGGACAATTACCAGTATATAGGATAAGTAGAAAGCTATTTTTTGATGAATCAAAAATGCCAATAACTAATACAACTTTAGCTAAAATAGTGGAGGATTTTTATGTAGAAAAACCTAGTTTAAAAAAGGTATTTGAAACAAAAAAACAAGCTGACTTTTCATACATGTATTCTGATCATAAATTTAGAATAAATGTATCTTTAACAAAGGGTGTTCCTACATTTTCTATAAGAATTATACCTAATGGTGAGATTGCAATAAAAGATTTAGGCTTAAGAGAAATAATTAATAAAATGAAAGTAATAAATTCAGGTCTTATACTTTTAACTGGTAAAGTAAATTCTGGTAAATCAACAACTATGAATGCTTTCATACAAGAAGTAAATAAAGAAGTAAATAAAAAAATTGTTACTTTAGAAGATCCAATAGAATATGAGCATAAATCTGATAAATCTATTATAATCCAAAAAGAAATTGGTGAAGAGTTAGATGTACTTAGTTATTATGATGGACTTATAAACTTACTAAGAGAAGATGCTGACATTGCTGTTCTTGGAGAGATAAGAGATAGAAGAACGATGGATGTAGCTATAGATTTAGCTGAATCAGGTGGATTAGTAATAGGAACATTACATACTAGATCTTGTGGTGAAACAGTAGAAAGAATATTAAGTATGTATAATCCTGCAGATCAGATGTCAATAAAAAATGCAGTTTCAAGTGTACTTAAGATGGTTGTATCTCAAAAACTTATTGTTAATTTAAAAGGAGAATTACAGATGGTACCAGAAGTAATGGTTGTAAATAATACAATTGCTGCTCAAATCCGTCAAGAGAAATTTTCTGTTTCTGATATTGAAGATACAATACATACTTTACGTGAAATTGGATGTAGAAGTTTTGAAACATCATTTGCTGAGCTATATGTAGAAGGTTTGGTTGATATGGATATTATAAAATCTCAAGTAGATCCTAGTAGAATAGAAGCTATAAAAGGATTAATTATTAACTTAGGAGCTAATGTAAATTAAAAAACGTTGTTAGAAGGGGTGCAAAATTAATGCCAAGTTATAAATACAGGGTAATCTTTGAAAACGGTAAGATTGGTAGAGGCAAAATAATGGCTCTAAATAAATCTCATGCCATAGAAAGTTTAAAAAAAGAAAATATTCAACCTATAACTATAAAAAGGATGAAAGAAGTTAAAAAGAAGTATAGAAGAATTGATTATGCAAGACTTGCTAGAAGAAATAAGAATAATAATCCTTCTGGACGTCAAAGGAAAAATAAAGAAAATATTGATTTTAGTAAACTTACTTTTAAAGACTTATCGAAATTAGATATACATCCTTTTGCTAGAGTAAATGAAAAAGATATAATTTCTTTTGTAAATAACTTTTATATATTAAAGAAAGCAAAATTTAATAATATACAAGCTTTACAAGCTGTTTATCAAGGTATTGAAAATCCTACATTTAAAGATGTAATTGAAGATGTATTAATAGGAGTACAAGCCGGTGAAAAGTTACATATAACTATGGAAAATTATCCTAAAATTTTTCCACCAATGTTTACAAACTTTATAAGAGTTGGTGAAGACTCTGGTACACTTGATACAGCATTATTGCATGCAAGAGATTATGTTGAATCTTCTATGGCTTTAAAAAAGAAAATAAGGAAAGCTGTAATACCAAGAGTACTTCAATTTATTGGAATAAATGCAGCAATGATAATAGCTGTTATTATTGGTGTACCAATACTTGAGCAAGTATACGATATGTTTGATTCTTCTCAACAAATTCCAGCGGCAACAATGGCAGTTCTTAACTTTTCAAACTGGTTACTTGCAAATTGGGTATGGTTAATAGCAGTAATAGGTCTTATTGTTGGATTATTCCTAGTATACATTAATACACCTCGTGGTAAATTTAATTGGGATAAGTTTTTACTTACATTCCCTGTACTTGGTCCTTTAATGAATAATATAACTGTAAATAAGTTCTTCCAGGCAATGTTACTTAACCTAAGAAATGGTATGAGAATACAAGAAGCATTAGAAATATCTAAAAGTGTAACAAATAATTATTATTTCCTATCGGCAATTGAATCGGCAAAAGCAGCTTCTCTTGCTGGTGAATCTTGGCTTGGCCCATTTGAAGAGAAAAAATTATTTAAACCAATGGTTAGCCAGATGGTAGGAATAGGTATGAAAACAGACTTATCTGATATGATGGAAAAAGTTAATGAATATATTGAAATGGAAATTGACGAATCTGTAGCTAGATTTGTTAAAGTATTGCCAGATATAACATATTTATTTGTTGGTATCGCGCTAATTATATTTGTTGTAGCAATAGTTGTACCAGTAATAAATGTTTATATGGGTGGATTTATCGATATGCCAACGTAATTATAGCTTTTATAATATAATAAATATATTGTGAAACACTAGTAATTTAAAGTATTACTAGTGTTTTATTTTTTCTGCTTGATTTTATCTAATAACTTTTATATAATAATATAATAAATTAACGTATTAAAGGAGGAAATGTCTTGGCCGAAAATAAAAAAAGTAAAAAGATTATAATAACATTATTTGCTATATTTGGAGTATTAATCTTTGTATTATTGATTTCAAAAATTCCATTACAAAATGATACTTTATTTGATATAAAACTTGGAGAAAAATATTTAACTGAAGGGTTTAATACAAATGATGATTTTTCTATACATGAAAACTTAAAGTATGTATCTCATCATTTTTTAGTAAATATAATAACATTTCTAGTATATAATACATTTGGATTTGTAGGGCTATATTTATTAGAAATATTACTTACGTTAGTAATAGCTTTTTTATTTTTCACTGCAAATAAAATTTTTCTAAAAAACACTAAACTTGCTTATTTTACAGTTTTTATTGAAATGCTATTTATGCTACCATTTATATCAGTTAGAGCTCAAATGTATAGTTATATACTATTTTTAGTAGAAATAATATGTATAGAAAAGTTTTTAAGTACTAAAAAATTTAGATATCTCGCTTTACTTTCAGTATTACCTTTATTTATAATAAATTTTCATGCAGGAACTATATTCTTTTATTTTATAATAATAGGGGTTTACTTACTGGGATATATAAAAGTTAATACACAAAAGCTTGTAAATGATGAAGAAAGAAAAAAGAATTTAAAATACTTATTCATACCAATTATTGTAGGAAGTATTTTAATGTTTATAAATCCATTTGGAATTGATAGTGTAACATATTCGTTAAAGACATTAGATAATACATTTATATCTGAAAATATATCAGAATTTCAGCCATCAAATATATCAAACTTTTTAATAGCTTTTGTGTATATGTTTATTTGGATAAATATATACATTTTTACAAAGAAAAAAATAAAGACATATCAAATGTTACTACTTTATGGTACTATGTTTATGACATTAATTTCAATAAGGCATTTTTCTTTGATGGTAATAGTTTCAGCTACAAATATGGAACATTTATTTAATGTTATTTTGCAAATGTATAATGCATATATAAATGGGGTAAAAAAAGAGAAAATAAAAAATATGAATATTATGATTTGTTCAGTTTATATAGTCGTTATATTTGTTACGACAGCTTTTTTAGGAAGGACAGATAGTTATGAATTTTTACCAGAAGAAAATTACCCACTAGAAGCAATGAATTATATAAATGAAAATATACCAGAAGATAGTAGAATTTTTAATGAATATACTTGGGGAAGTTTAATGATGTTAAACAATAGAAAAGTATTTATTGATTCAAGATGTGATTTATATACAAGCGAGTATAATAAAGGAACAAATGTAGCTATTGACTATATCGATGCTATACAATGTAAAAAAGACTTTAATAAGATATTTGAAAAGTATAGTATAGATTATCTATTCATTTCAACAGATTCAAATTTATATTATAATGTAGAAAATAACCCTAATTATGAAACTTTATATAAAGATAAAAATTGTGCGGTTATAAAAGTTAATATATAAAAACAGATGTCAGTATATAATACTGGCATTTCTTATTTAATAGATTATATATTATTGTATATTTAATAAAAATATGTTAAAATGTTAGTGAATTTATTAATATTGACAAACTTTTATTAGTTTGATAAAATATAGAAATTGGTATGTAATATTTATATATTGGAGTAATCCACGAATTTTTTTGTAGAACTAACATTATTGTTAGTATATTACATACCAATTTATTTATGAGGGAGTTATGTGGAATAATTATTTTTTACAGATAAGAAAAAAATATAGTATGAGAGTTAGTAGTAAAGAACCTCTTATAATTAATTTTGATGGGAAAGATGTTACAAAAAATAAAGATTTTAATATATTAGAAGAATATAAAGGTAGTTTCCGCTATGCTATTTGTTTAGCAGCTAAGTATTTTTCTAATAAGTATAAATGTTTATGTATATACGGCGGTGATGAAATTAGTTTTATCTTTGAAAATCCTATGGATTTGATTAATGACATTAACAGCGATAATAATACATTTAGTACTGAAATTATTTCAGTGTTTTCACAATATTTTTTTGATTACTTTAATAGATTTTATGATGGTGAAAAAATATTCTTTCATGGTAAATGTTTCTCAATACATAAAGATAAAATAAAATCTTTTATAAAGTACAAGTCAAAATTAATAGAAGTTTTAACTACAACATATTTCTTAAAAAAGAATAATGTTCATAAAGCAGGTAATATAAAGTTAAATGAAAAAATAGATATGTGTTTAGAATATCCAGAATATAAGAAATTTATAGATATACAAAAAGGAGTAATGTATTACAGTGGAAATCAAATTGATTTAGAAAGCTTTTTAAATGATAAAATATCAGTAATAAATGATAAAGAAGATGTAATAGAATTTGATGAATCTATGTTTTCGGATATTTTAGGGACATAAAGATTTTTATATAAGTTGTTAATATGTAGTAAAAATAAATGGAGGAAAAATATGAAATTAATTGAAAAGATATTTGGTTCATATAGTAAAAAAGAGTTAAAGAAAATAGAACCAATAGTAGATAAAATAGAAGAAATTGAAAAAACTCTTGCTTCTTTAAGTGATGATGAATTAAGAGAAAAAACAAATGAGTTTAAACAAAGATTGCAAAAAGGTGAAACTTTAGAGGATATATTACCAGAGGCTTATGCTGTTGTTGCAGAGGCAAGTAGTAGAGTACTTGGAATGAGACATTTTAGAGTTCAGTTAATTGGTGGAATAGTATTACATCAAGGAAGAATAGCTGAAATGAAAACAGGTGAAGGTAAGACTTTAGTTGCGACTTTACCTATATATTTAAATGCCTTAGAAGGTAAAGGTGTACATCTTATAACTGTAAATGATTATTTGGCAAAAAGAGATAGTGTATGGATGGGTAAGTTATATAAATTCTTAGGACTTAGTGTTGGTCTTGTTGTTAGTGGAATGAACCATGAGCAAAAGAAAAAAGCATATGCAGCTGATATAACTTATGGAACTAATAATGAATTTGGATTTGACTATTTAAGAGATAATATGGCTATGTCAAAAAATGATATGGTACAAAGAGATTTAAATTATGCAATAGTCGATGAAATAGATAGTATTTTAATTGATGAAGCTCGTACTCCACTTATAATATCAGGTATGGTAGATAGAAAAAGTGATCTATATGAAAGAGCAAATAAATTTGCTAAAAATTTAAAAGCAAAGGTAATAGTAGAAAACAACGATAGAGTATTTGATGACGATGATAACAAATATGATTACATAGTCGATTTAAAAGCAAAGACTGTTGCACTTACAGAAACAGGTACTAAAAAAGCAGAAGAGTTCTTTGGAATAGAAGATTTATCTGATATTTCTAATCTTGCAATATCACATCATATTAATCAAGCTATTAGAGCATATGGTATTATGAAAAAGGATACTGATTATATAGTAAGAGATGGGCAAGTACTAATTGTAGATGAATTTACAGGTCGTATTATGCAAGGTAGAAGATATAGCGATGGATTACATCAAGCAATAGAAGCAAAAGAAAATGTTAAAATTGCATCGGAATCTCAAACACTTGCAACAATTACTTTCCAAAATTACTTTAGATTATATCACAAACTTGCTGGTATGACTGGTACTGCTAAGACAGAGGAAGACGAATTTAAAGGAATATATAAACTAGATATTGTTGAAATACCAACTAATAAAGAAGTTATTAGAAAAGATTTACATGATGTTATTTACAAAACTCAAAAAGCTAAATATAACGCTATAGTTGAAGATGTAAAAGAAAGTTATGAAAAAGGTCAACCAGTACTAGTTGGTACAGTATCAATAGATAAATCTGAAATTATAAGTAATTTATTAAAGAAACAAAATATCCCACATCAAGTTCTTAATGCTAAACATCATGAAAAAGAAGCAGAAATAGTTGCTCAAGCTGGTAAGTATAAAGCTGTTACTATTGCTACTAATATGGCTGGTCGTGGTACAGATATTAAACTTGGTGGTAATCTTGAATATATAGTAAAAGAAGAGCTTGCAAAAAAAGGTTATACTAGCGAAGTAATAGAAATGGCTGTTACCCCTATAACTTATGATAATGAGGAAGTAAAAAAGGCTAAAGAAGCAATAAAAGAGATAGAAGAAAAATATGAGCCAGAATTAGAAGATGAAAAAAATAAGGTTATAGAAGCTGGTGGACTAAAAATAATTGGTAGTGAAAGACATGAATCTAGACGTATAGATAATCAGTTAAGAGGACGTGCTGGACGTCAAGGAGATCCAGGTAGTTCTAAATTCTATATTTCACTTGAAGATGATTTAATGAAATTATTTGGTTCTGATAAAATGATGACAATTGTTGATGCACTTGGTTTACCTGAGGATATGCCAATAGAACAAAAAATGTTAACAAATACAATAGAAAGTGCACAAAAGAAAGTAGAAGGTAGAAACTTTACAATAAGAAAAAATGTATTAGAATATGACGATGTAATGAATAAACAAAGAGAGATTATATATGCTCAAAGAAAAGAAGTTCTTAATACAGATGATATCTCTAAAATAGTAATGCAACTTGCTAGACCAAAAGTAAAATCAATAGTTGATACATATGTATCTCAAGCTGATAATGTTGACGCTATAGATTTTACAACTATGAATACAATGCTTTCTAGTTTATTTGCAAAAGAAAATATTATTTCAAAAGAAGATATAGAAATACTTGATAATGAAAATGTTGAAAATATCTTAATGGAAAAGATAGAAAAAATTTATGAAGACAAACATAAAGAGGCAAAAGAATTAAAAAGTGAAGAGATATTAAATAATATTGAAAGATTTTTAATATTAAATACAGTAAACGAAAAATGGATGGATCATATTGATGCTATATCTCAATTAAAGGAAGGTATAGGACTTAGAGCATATGGTCAAACAAATCCAATTGAGGCGTATAAGATAGAATGTTTTAATATGTTTGAGGATTTAGTTTCTTCAATACAAGAAGATGCTACAAAGGCAGTATTTTCACTTAGAGCACAAAAGCAAGAGAAATATAATAATATTGTAAGAGAAGAAAGTAAATCTAATATAAAAAATATATCAACTAATGAAAATGGTAATACCCCAGTAAAAAGGAAGCCTGTAAGGGCAGAAAAAAAGATTGGAAGAAATGAGCCATGTATTTGCCGGAAGTGGTAAGAAATACAAGAATTGTTGTGGTAAGAATATATGATATATTGACTAATATATTGTAATATGTTAAAATCGTTGTAAATGTAAATATCTAATATTGGTAATTAATATTTTAATAGGAGGCTTTTATTATGAAAAAGCGGGATTTTGACACATTTATTAGCTCAAATTTAAAAGGTTTGTCAATTGAACAACAAGAAATATTATTGATAAAGATTTCTAATTGGACTTTACAAAGACGAAAAAAATTGAAGGAAAGAATTAATAAGAGTTACTTATTTTGCGATAAATGTCATAAATATTCATTAAAAACAAGAATGAAAATAAAAAGTAGACTAGAAACTGTTAAAAATAAACTTATTTTTAGTGATGCTGGATATGGTGATGATGACATTTATGCTGATGTAACATATAATATTTATTATTATGTTTGTCCGTACTGTGGTGCAAGTATTGAAAAAATTAAGTTTGAGGTAGATACAACTAATGAGCACAACAGATATGGTGAGAAAATATAATATTAAATATTATTGTAGTAAATAACTTTAGTTAAAATTATGTTTTTTGTAAACAATTGTTTTAAAAAAAACTAAAAATTAGGCTCTTTGTCAATAGTTGGGGTGCAAAATCCTAAAATTGATTAAAATTGCTAGAATTGAGATGGATTTAAAATTCATC
>OBKV01000576.1_pt1 | contig 28367 bp, 24 predicted proteins | sample 1517301 | NCBI WGS metagenome assembly OBKV01 (sample SAMN04571685, study PRJEB22368) | human gut metagenome | biome: human gut; material: stool | host: Homo sapiens | place: Luxembourg | collected 2012-06-29 | reverse complement strand
CACAAAGTCATTTTTCTGCAGTTGATTGTTTTTACAGAGTTTTTTTCGCAGAGCCTGCAGAAATGTTAGTTTCATTTTCGCCTGCTACATAATCTCTTTACCGTTAACACATATCCTGCAATTTCTACTTTTAAATTGTTGAATAATATAATCTAAAATTTCACTTCTATATTCACAACTTTGATTGATCAATGAGTATAATTTTTCCCCATCATATGTAAAAATTACATTTCCTGCCTTAATCTTTTTATTATTTTTAGGGTCACCGAATATTGTTAAAACTTTATTTCCATAAGTAAGCCATTTTTTATTTTTAAAAATATATTCTTTTTCAAAATTACATTCTATTAAACCTAATCTTTCTAAGTCTTTTAACTTGCTTGGAGTTATATCAGAATCAGTATGTCTGATAAATATTAGAAGATGGACATTATCCTTTTTAAATTCTCTTAATACAAACCGAGAAATGTTACTAAAAAAGAGTGCCTGATCATAACGCATAATTGACATAGTGTGGAGCAAAGAAGGATTTATTGTACCAGGATTATTGGCTTCTTCAGACAACAGCTTTGCCCAAATAAGTTGCATATCATCATTGCAAACCAACTTAGCTTTATCAAAAAAAAATTCAAGCCAATCTTCACTGATATTTTCAGGCTTAGCAGTATTTTCTATGAATTCTTTAGCTTTATTGGCAATACTCTTACATCTTTTTTGTTGCTTAATATATTTTTTGTATCCGCAAAGAAAATCCACAACATCCGGATTAATTTTCTTGCCGTCAATGGCATTTTCAATTATTTGCTTGTGCCCCTCAGCTATTGCCAAATCCAGAGGACTTGGCTGAAAGAATTTTTGAATTACATCAGAAAAGTTTTTTACGGACTCACCTGTGTTTTTTAAAATAGAAATTTCATTGTTATCCATATTTATGTTCCTTTCTTTTGTAATTTTATTAGTCTGATGTCATCAATTATCCCCAAAGCTATTTTGATAGAATTTTTATACAGATATGATATAGTTTAGTAAGATGTCCGGATCTGTTATGAGTAGTGGACAGAATTTTGATTTCTGATCCGATATAATCATTATTCACACTCTCATCAACAGAAATTATCGGATATGGAAACTCATATTCTTTTATAAAGTTACAGTATTTTTCGCAAAATGAAGCAAAATTTCTTAATTCTGCATATACCAAGCAAACATTAAAATTGTTTCCTGTTGTATCATAAGTATATATTTTATTTAAGTGTGCTGCAAGATAATCTTTGTTCATAGAACTGAGGTTAAGTGCTTCTATGATTGTAAAAGGGACCTTATCTTTCTCGACAAATATATCTACTTCACCCGATGAAATTCCAGAAGAGGACAGTCCCCTTCTTGTCTGATCCTTTATCACATAATCGTATTGTTCAAGCATATCACGGATATAATCATTACGCTCATCTTCCGAAGCCTTGATGTATTTAGCATTACTTTGCAGCTTTATACAGATACTATAAAGTCGATTGATGAATTCAGTAATAGCAGGATCATTTATCTTATCGTCCAGTAAGGCTGTTCCTTCTTTTATGCCAAATACTTTTATGACATATATATTTTTACCATGTATGTTCAGTGAGATAACCTCGGTTTGTGGTTTCACAGTAAGTTGATCAATCGCTTTATTAACAGCTTCTTGAATATACATGCCATTGGCAATTCCATTGACAGTATATCTGTTTTCTGACAGAGATACACCAATCATAATATAGCCATAGTCGCCTGCAATATTAGCAATACGTTTAATGTCAGGTGCGATTTTAGTAGGAAGAAATTCAAAAGTATGGCATATCACATTATCAGCAACACTACCATTCAATATCTTTTCCACTTCATTTTTATCAATCATTTTACTTAATTCTCCGTAAAGGGATACGATTTACACCGGTCAGTCGAATAATTTTTCCAAAAGTGAGCTGCTCTGGTGTAGATCTCCCATCTTCTATCCATAGTTCAAAGTCTTTCGTGTAATCTAATGTCTGAATCTCTGCATCATAATAAAGGATCACTTCATCATAGTCTGACGGCCTTGCAATAATGTAGATTTCTCTTCCATCCTTTTTTGCTGTAAAAATAGTTTTATGAATAGCAACAGAATCATTAAGATCATAGCCTTGCAGTGAACTAAGATGATTTTTTATATTTGTAAGTGTACGCTGTAATATCTGTTGGACAAATATAAATTTTTCAATACTGCTATTGATATAATGCAAAAAATTATCATCAAGTATTTTACTGTCAATAAGTCTTTGAAACTCCTCTTTTGAACTTATTCCATATTGACAGAGTAATTCTTCTGTTATAGTTCTCGGTAATTGAGATTCATTCTCTTTCTGAGTTAAAATGACTTCTAGCTGCTTAATATCAGTAATACCAAATTTACTTAATATATCATCAAGTTCATTGGCTTTGGATATGCTTTCAGATATTTCATCGTCATTATAAAACCAGTAAAGGTGATTCAGTAATTCTTCAAAATGTTGCTTTATCACAGGATCATCTTTTTGATTTCTGAGCCACATATAGGTTTTGTTAAACGATTCTTTCTCATCGGAAGAAACTCTAATATTGTTCATGTGCTCACGAATATAACTTGTTATGATTGTTGATACATCTTTATATCCTTTTTTCCTTGGAATTATTCCCGAAACATTTATTTTGACAGAAGCCAGTTCTTCCCTGAGATCAGTACCGGATATACGGCATACATCTTTTACAAATTCAGGAATTGAATCTGCTTCATAGTATAGATACGATGCAGATTTAAATGAATCGTTTTGATTTGGAATAATAGCATATTGCTCAAGCCATTCTAAGTGATTTATTGACCTCAGATATTCGACAAACTCTGACAACCACATTTCAGATGTGCTAATTAAATCAAAACTATACCTTTCACAAAAATTACGGCAAAAATTACATTGAGCAATATCGTCACATATCTTTTTACACCAGTATTCAAGTGCATTAGTTAATAAGCGATCGTCATAATTTAAAGCGTCGTTTATAATGATAATTGGATCATCAGTAAAGAGTGAATTATATAAATCTATAAATGACAGTTGTTTTTTTACTGCGTTCTTACATATACCTATGATATGCTTATAGAATTGCTCCGAATTAACACCATATTTCTGTGCATGGACAAACATTCGATCAGCTGCATCGTTAAAATACATAACGGTTGAATGTTCAAATGGAATACGTATATCTAAAAGTTCGGATTTTAAATCAATTGATATTAACTCTGCTGCTTCTTTGAATGCGTTATCTATTCCACCATCAACTTTTAGATCATTGAGGCAACAAAACTTACCGTTTTGATTAGGAAAGATCCTATTTGCACGCATAGTTACTTCTATATTATCAGAACATTTCTTATATATGAGATCGTATAGTTCTTTTAACCAGTTAATTGCGTCAGGCACCTTTTTCGACAAATTTTCAAGAGAACCTATTTCTTCAACTTCAGATATCAGTTCAATAACTCCATAGTTCCTGCACTCATCCCATAAGGAATTATACCAATTATCAATATCATTAAAACAAACGTGTTTATGGGGGAATAATTGACTTGATAAACCCCATACAGCATTTCTTATTTCTTTTGTATCATCACTTGAAAGAAAAATATTTTGCTCTGATCCCATCGTATCCTGAAGCGTTTGCTTTGACCCGTCAGCCATAACAAACATTTGAAACTTAGATATTTTGTCTTTCAATAATGATATTATTGCTTCTTCGTACCATTGCACATCAATCCAGTCTTTGCTTGAAATAGCCGGTAAACAAACTGCATTATGTATATCCTTATAATCATTTTCAATAAAATAATCTATCAATGAAGCATATAATGAACATGCTTTTTTTAATATAGATTTATTCTGCGCTGATTCATTACCATAGAGAATTATTCCATTCCTTGGTTCATTCGGATCGAAACTTTTGCTATTTATTACAACAGGGAATGAAAAATCGTGAGTTCCCAATAATGGAAAATCACAAAATAGCTTTGGCAGATTTTCATTATAAGGCGCAACATAGTTTGTATCTTCTTGACGTATGATTTCTGCTGCCAGCATAAGTGTTTCATCTTTAATGAAAAGAATATTGATTGGTGTAGCATCATTATTTTTGCGTATGCGGCTTACAAACACATTTTCACTTCTTGTAACGCCATGTTGTGTGCGAGCGTATTCGGAAATGATTCCGTTCTTATTTATAGTTATTTTGTTCAGCTCAGATACAAAAGCAAATACATATGGAGCAGTAATCAAAAAGTTATCCAAACCGTTTTGTGCAGCCTGAATACCATTGTCATCAAGTGCATAACAAAACGTAGTATTCATCTCATTACCTGTTATGGCATAAGATATATTATTTGTATTGTTTTCAAGCTGTTCACAACTGTTTTTGATCGATGCTTTTAATTCATTTATATCATCTCCCGATCTATCAAGTGTGACTTCAAATTGAGCAATGCCTGTATCATCCTCATCATCTATCAATCCGGATATGGTAACTAAGGGTGATAATAAGTTTGTTGTTAAAAAACCTGTTCCAAACTTTCCCGTACTTTTAGAATTACTGGTGCGTTCCTTAGTGGATACTTGCTCGATAAGGTAAACTATATTTTTTGTAGAAAAAAGTTTACCGTTATGCTTGAATTCAACAATTCTTCTTGCAGAATTAAAGTTAATTTCAATGTCAATTTTCCCTGATGAATTAGGACAGTCCTTTGCATTCTGGATCAACTCCCATATCCAACGATATGATGATATAACGACATCCTTAGACCTTAATTCAGTCAGCTTATCTCTGATCTTTGTTGCAGCTTGAGTTTCCTGAGCACCATTCCTTAAATCTCTGATTTTATCCTTATAGGTAGGTTTCAATATCATTACCTCACAATTATAAAATTCAATAAATATTTACTTACTTTTAAAAGACAACAGTTTGTATTTGCCTGTTTCACATAAGTCGAAACGATAACTATGCTTAATAATTCCCTTTTTATTACCTATTTTAAATCGTAAATCAATTCCGTTAAGTATGCTCTAAAATAATTGCTATTTATTTTACAATTATACCACAAATTGCATAATATGTCAATTAAAATCTTAGACTTTTTACCATTTTGAAAATTAAAAAGCGGTTTATCATCGAAAGATAAACCGCTTTAATTATTATTGTACAAGATTATATAGATAGTTAAGCATTCATGCAAATGATAGATATTGTATTCTCTTTTTTCAATCGGACTAAAAGGTAATATATATCATTCGTTCATTACACCTATTACACCTTTTTACTCATGCTTGCAGGTCAGATAAGAAAAGTATGGCTACTTTTCTGCGCTCGCTAAGTACTGTTCAGCAGCATTACTGTGGACATCCAGTGGATATCCACTTTACAGAATTTCTTGCTTTATCCTATTTCATTTGATACAATGAAGATTACAAAAATGTTTAAACACGTCTTTATGAATTATATTTTAAATATATTGTTGACAAATAGCAACTTATATGCTATAGTATATAAGTAAATAATACAATTTTAAAAATCCACGCAATATCATTTAAATTAATTTATTAAGCTAATTGTTAGTAAAAATTTTTCTAAATTTATGTAGATTAAATAGTATAATAAGGTAAATATATACTTATAAAATTTTAAAAGGAGAAATAGTTATGAATGCATTTAAAGTAGACATTATTTTTCACGAAAAAGATGGATTTTCTCAAGAACAATTAAAAAAAGATATAATTAAAGATCTTGCTGAAATCAATTTAAATCTATATGATTTTAAGTATTATAAGAATGCAACGGAAAGCAATTGTATTTTGATTATTGAATATAAAACTATTGGCTTGCAATACCATCAAGTGGTTTTAGGGGGATTACTTACTCTCTTACATAACAATAACTATATAAAGGATTTCTCAATAAATCCGTCTTTTACAGAATTTAGTAAATAATAAAGTAAAACAAGATTTTATTTAGTATTAGCAGGAAAGCCACATTCGAAAAATATCCCACGGCATAGTCTTACATCTTCACCCCTTCAAATCAGACACAACCAAAACACACTCTACACACAATATAAACACAACATATCTCTCAACCCCTATCCAGCCCGCTCAGATCTATCTCATATTTCATCTCTCTAACAGCGTCATTTTGGCGGTAAAACATTATCATGTACCAGGGCAGATAACGGACATCTCCCGACTGCAGATTGCCTTTGCAGAAAACCGTCGAGCTTCCGAAATGCCAGCTCTCAACTGATCTTATCCTGTCAAGAGCATTGTGCTTTTTGTAGTCATTTCCCGATTTGACTTCAATAAGCTCAGCGTTCATGCCGTTCTTTACAACAAAATCCACCTCGCCGTATTTCTTGGAATCGTAATAATACAGCTCAAAGCCCTTGCTTTTCAGCTCCTGAGCTATCACGTTTTCAAGAATGCTGCCCAGATTTATCTCCACATTGCCCTGCAGGATATCAAACTGTATGTTCTCCATGCAGGAAGCGCAAAGCAGACCCGTGTCTCCCATAAAAAGCTTGAAAAGACTGTGCTTGCTGTTGAGCGAAAGGGGAAGCTGCGGCTCGGTCACATTGTAGCAGGGGAGAGCCACCCCTGCGTCGGATATCCACTCAAAGCTGTTTTCATACCGCAGCTGCCGACCGTTCTTATCCACCTTTGTGAGAATGAACCGCCTGTTCTTGTCGTTGAGCTGCGAGGGGATACTGTCGTATATGGCAGTTATTTTTATCTTGTCATTTCCCGCCGCATACTGGGAAATGTCCAGCCTGTACAGCTCGGTTATCTCACGCTGCCTGCGTATCACCTGACCTATGTCATGGGTATTTACATAGCAGCTCACCGCCTCGGGCATTCCGCCCACCACGATATAGCTGTAAAAAAGTTTGAGCATTGTGTCATGCACCGACGGGGAAACGGGCAGGTCATCTTCATAGCACCTGCGCAGATGATCTATAGTCTCCCGATGCACGCCGTTGGCGGTGATATATTCCTCAAAATCCATGGGATACATATTATAGATCTCTTCATAGCCCACGGGATAGGACTTTACACGTTTGAGACGCACGCCCAGCAGCGAGCCTGTTTCAATGTAATCGAACCTGCCGTCCTCCACGAGAAATTTTATGGCTGTCCGTGCATTGGGGCACTCCTGTATCTCGTCCAGAAGCACCAGTGTCTTGCCCGGCTCCATGGGCTTGCGGAGGTATGCGGTGAGATTTGTGATGACCGTATCGGCTGAAAGGTCGCCCTCAAATATTTCCGCCGCACGCTTATCGGATATGAAGTTCAGCTCAACGAAATTTTCGTAGTATTCCTGCCCGAACCGACGGACAAGAGTGGTCTTGCCTATCTGCCTTGCGCCTATGATGCACAACGCCTTTTTTGACGGGTTGTTTTTCCATTCTACCAGCCTGTCCCATGCTTTTCTTTTCAGCATATTTACCACCTCACGCATTAGTCTGTGCTTTAATTGTAACATTATTCGTGAGTTTAGTCAAGGCTGTTGTAACATTTTTCTGAGACTTTGAGATGAAGTGTGTAACAATTTTCAAGAGAATAGTGTCTGAATTTCAGGGCTTTTAGGAGAAAATGCTGGGGTAATTACGCATAAGTTTCATTATGCGTAATTAGTATCCGCAGCTATCCTCATACAGCCAGCATAAAATATCAATATTTTTTCTGTATCTGCTTTCTGTAATCCGTGGGCGAAACGCCCGTGTAGGCTCGGAATTTCTTGCTGAAATACAGCATATCTGAAAACCCCAGCGCATCGGCGGTCTCTCCCACCGACATCAGCGTGGAGCGCAGTAAGTGACAGGCACGCTTCATTCTTGCGGCATTGTGATACTGCCCCATGGAGATACCCTTTTCCCGCTTGAACTCCGCCGCAAGCCTGCTGTAGCTCAGATAAAAATGCTCGCTTATGAGTGCCTGAGAAAAATCCCTTTCGGTCTGAGTATCAAGGAAAGCACATATTTTGTCCGATACGCTTTCACCATTCGGCTGCTCCGAACAGATGCGGATAAGGATATCATAAAACTGCGAATTGGTGCGGAGCCTGCTCAATTTATCCGAGCTGTGAAAGGTCTCGCACAGCTTTAAAAGCTTTTCCTCGATAATGCTTCCCGAAAGTCCGCTCATTTTCTTCGGAAGATAGATTTTTCCGCTGGTCTGTCCCTCGTTCAGCGTAAAATGAACATACACCCAGCGGGTGCCTCTTAAAGTCTCGTATTTTCCGAAATGGCGCAGCCCTTTTTTCAGAAATAAAAGCTCCCCCGCACCTATCTCATAGTCAATGTCACATTCCGTAACGTACATCATTCCGTCGGTGACATATATCATGTCATTAAAATCAGCCGTTCTGTCCATATGACGGAAGTTTTCCGTCGCCGTGAGCATATCGCAGTCGGACACAAGCGGCAGGTCTGTTTCAGCTATTGATATATCGGCAATAATATTTTCCATATTATCAGAATTTTTCTCCATTTATAAAGTTTAGTTACAGTATTATAATACATATAGAGCCAAAAGTCAACAGGAGGGCAAACCTTATGAAAACACAGAAGCAGATACCCGTCACCTCATACAAGGCCTCGGGATTTATGGAAAAATATCAGAATATCGTCCATGCCGAAGTTATCCCATATCAGCACAGCGTGTTGTGGGACAAGCTTGAGGGAGTGGAAAAAAGCCACGTAGCGGCGAACTTTATCAATGCCGCAAAGGCTCTCAGAGGAGAGGACGTCGGCGACGGCTTTTACGGAATGGTCTTTCAGGACAGCGACGCTTACAAGTGGCTTGAAGCTGCGGCTTATGCCATTGCCGACAAGCCCGATAAGGAGCTTGAACAGCAGGCTGATGAGCTTATCGGCATCATCGCCGATGCCCAGGACAAGGACGGCTATCTGAACACGTACTTTACCGTAAAGGACACGGAAAAGCGCTGGACAGATCTGCTTGAGGGCCATGAGCTGTACTGTTCGGGGCACCTTATCGAAGCCGCCTGTGCCTACTATGAAGCAACGGGCAAGCGCAGTCTGACGGACATTGCGGTAAAAAATGCTGAATGTATATACGACCGTTTTATCGCTCAGAAGCATGAGGGTATCCCGGGACACCCGGAGATAGAGCTTGCACTCCTGAGGCTGTACCGCCTTACCGGAAACAGGCATTTTCTGCGGCTGTCGGAGCATTTCATAAACGAGCGCGGAAAGGCTCCCGACTTTTGGGCGAGAGAAGCGAAAAAGCGCAGTTGGAGCGTTTGGAACAGCGACCCATGGGACAATGATTACCGCCAGAGCGCAAAGCCTGTCCGTGAACAGACCGAAGCCACAGGCCATGCCGTCCGTGCGGTGTACCTTTACACAGGAATGGCAGACCTTGCCTCCGAGACCGATGACAAGGAGCTTTTTTCCGCCTGCCGCCGCCTGTGGGAAAACATCGTCCGCAGAAAAATGTACATAACCGGCGGTATCGGCTCCACCGTTCAGGGCGAGGCTTTCACCGTTGACTATGACCTTCCGCCCGACACCGCATACTCCGAGACCTGCGCAGCCGTGGGGCTGATATTCTTTGCGGAAAAGATGCTTGAAAACGACATAAACGGCGAATACGGCGATGTTATGGAGCTTGCTTTTTACAACACCGTCCTTGCGGGAATTCAGCTTGACGGCAAGCGGTTTTTCTATGTAAATCCTCTTGAAGTCGATGAGGGCATTTCGGGAAAAGCGGCGGGTGCTCCCCTCCAGACCCGGATGGTATGCCTGCGCCTGCTGCCCTCCCAATGCGGCAAGGCTCATCGGCTCCATCGGCAAATATGCCTATGGCGAAAAGGGCGGCACTGTTTTCTGCCATCTTTTCGCTGCGGGAAAAGTAAGCTTTTCAAACGGCATTCAGCTTGAATGTATCACAGACTATCCTTATGATATGAGGGTAAAATATATCATATCGGGCAGCGGCAGGGCAGCTGTGCGCATACCCAAGCGGAGCAGGAGCTTCACCCTCGAAGTCAACGGAAAAGAGGCCTCCGCCACTCCCGAAAACGGATATATTTACATTGACCTGAACGGAAAAACGGAGATAAAACTCACTCTGGACGGAACTCCAAGATTTGTAAGGGCATCAAACAAAGTGCCGAGGCTTACGGGAATGACGGCGCTTATGCGGGGGCCTCTGGTTTACTGCTTTGAGAGTGCCGACAACGGCGATGTGCGGTCGCTGCGCATTGACAGGAGCCAGACTCCCTCTGTGGGAGCATTTGAGCCCGAACTTCTCGGCGGAACGGTAAAGCTCACGGCAAAGGCATTCCGCACAAGTGACTGCGATGACCTTTACTGTGACGAAGCGGAAACTCTGACCCCCTGCGATGCTGTCGCTGTCCCCTATTACACCTGGGGCAACCGCAGCGAGGGTGATATGAGGGTCTGGGTGAATACTGTAAGGTGAATGATGAGGCACAGGATAGGCACATGATAGGTATATGATAGACACAAGAAAAATCAGACATATCCGTGGGGATATGTCTGATTTTTTTTCAGGCTGATCTTTTGCCGAACGGAGCTTTTGACGTTATTTTTTCTATAGGCTTATGCTCTATATAATAGGCAGCGGCGGCTTTACCGATCGTCATTGTACCGCTTGCGGCTATTGAGGAACTTATGACAGAGCCTGCGCAAAATCCAATATTCAGGAACTTTGAAAGCTGTTGGGCTATGACCCTGCAGGTAAGGCCTACTCCTGCGGTGCCGCATAAGCTGAGTATGAACTCCATTGCAGTTTTGAGTGACATCTCCCTGCCGCTGAGCTTTGCAATAAGGCTTACCAGAATGCACTGGAGAGAAAACAATATATACATATCTGATATGGGTATGGGCGTTGCGGCAACTATCGAGGATATCCCCGCAAATATCTTTGTAAGACGGTCAGCTATCCTTTTCAAAACTGTTTCCAGCCTTGCAGCCATTATCATGCCTGCCTTTGCCCTGCGGTCATGTATGACCTCCAGCAGGATTTCATACAGCTTGTCGATGTTGTACCGTCCGTCAAAGCATATTTCAAGCTCGCCCATCTCCACGGGCGTGAGCTTGTTTATCTCCTTTTCGTCTATCTCCGCACCGTCGGGAGTCTGCCATGACATCAGCGAGCTTACGGCGGTCATGCCGCATATTTTCAGACCGTTGTCATCTATTATCTTTTTGAAATTGTTCTGCTGCTCACTTATGTTGTCTTTCTTTGTCTGTGAATACTGTGAGGGTATCTTCTGATATGACGGCGCTGTTTCATCGCACTTGTTGAGCACCGCAATGACAGGAAGCTCTGTGCCGCTCAGACTGAGGTACTCTTCCGCAAGCTTCTTCATGAACCTTACATCTTTGTCAACGTCATCTCTGTGTGTGCAGTTGAGCACCAGCACGGCAGCATCGGGAGAAAAGCTTTTTACCGCTTCCATAAGCTCATCTTCGGCGGTGATGTTGCTGTTCAGCTGCTCCGACTCCGCTATACCTCTTGTGTCAAGTATCTCCATAAGCTCCCTGCCATTGTCGCAGCATTTATATGACACAGTGGTGGAAGTGCAGCTTTTTACATTGCTCACCTTTGCCGTATATGAGCCGCACAGAGCATTTATCAGGCTGCTTTTTCCCGCACCCGTTCTTCCCACCAGCAGGAACCTTGGCGGTCTGTGGTCTTCCATATCCTCCATAAATTCTTTAAGCGGCTTATTTTCCAATATTTGTTCCTTGATAAGCTTCTTTACAGGCTCGGAGACCGCATAGGGCAGGCTGTCGATGATGCTGTCCAGTTTATTAAAGAAGTTCTTCATTTCATGTATGTTCTTTTCGATATCCGCATTGTGATCCATCATAAGAATTTCTCCTTTTTCTTTGTTGACCGACTGCCTTCAGGCAGCTGTTTTGTCGGATTTATTACCGATAAATATGTTTATTGCTTTACACAGCCCTATCCTCATCACCATATACAGCAGTGACGGCAGAGCCATCATCGGAGTATAGTCAGATATGGCAGAGGATAATGAGCCAAGTCCGTACAGTCCGAAGCCCAGCAGTCCGCCGAAATCAACTGCGGCGTGCAGTATGATGCTTGTCCACAGCGTACCCGTATAATAGTAGATATCAGCCAGCATTATCCCTGCCGCTGCCGCATTTATTGCCTGCACAGCCACGCCCATAGGTTCAGCCACCCTGAGATTTATCAGGTGCATGATGCCGAAAAGTATCCCCGAAATAACAGCGCCTTTATTGGTATCACGGAAGATGTTCTTCATGCTTTCGGAGATCACTCCCCTGAATATAACTTCCTCGGAAATGCCGATAAGCAGCATATACACCGAAAAAAGGACTATCTCACCAAAGGGCCGCAGAGTGCGCACAGTGTACTTTTGACAAAGCATCACACTGCGGAATATAAATGCGCCTGTCATCTGGATCGCCAGCAGCACGGCTGCGTATTTTCTCCTTTGGGTATATAGCCGCCCTTTCTTTGAGCCGAAAAGGTCAGCGGGAGTTCTGCCGCATATAAAGGCGATACATAATGCGCAGACCGTGTAGAAAAATTCTTTCAGGGTCATTTGCTCCGGCTCTGTGCCGTTTCCTATCAGCATTTCCGTCAGATGCTGTGAAATCTCCATGAAACGATAATATACCTCCATAATGGCAATGCACAGCATCACAGCAAAGAATTTTCCCCATGCTGATTTTCCCCGACTTTGTGATATAAGCTCCATAAACGGCATTCCCCCCTTTGATATCGCACCTGAATATCAGAACCCGTCTTCACAAGCATATGCGCACGTCTTTTCGGCAAATTTTGCCGCAGACTGCGTTAAAAATCCTTGCCGGGCGAAAGCCCGCCTGCGGATTTTTGCCTACTCTGCAACAAAATTATGCTCGAAAATCCGCACACATTTCTTATGAAGACAGGTTCTCAATCAGCCAGCACCTCCGAAAGCTTTGCTGCATATTCTTTCAGCTCATCATCTCTGCCGAAGCTTTCCACCACAGCCGCTGCTTCCTGCTGAACGGGAACTATACGTGATGAGATGAGCTTTCTGGTAAGATTGTCCTTTACCTTGTTTTCGTCATAAGCAGCAACTATCTTGCGGGCGGTGTTCTTTTCAAAATTGGTCTGGGCGTAGTATGAAGATACGACCGTGCCTGCAATACCTGCTATGGGGCCGAGAATCGCCGCCACAGGTATCAGAGAAGCTGCCAGAGTTGCTGCTCCCATGCCTGCAGCAGCTGCCGCCGCAGAAGTATATCCTGCCTTACTGTCTTTATCCGCACCCGGAACGGCAGATATGAAGATCTTTTTGTTATTGCTCCTGCTGATGCCTCTTAAAACGGTCTCTTCCAGCTTGTCGGATACGGCTTTATTGTCAGTGGGAAGCTCCATATCCCGCACCTTCCTGTATATCCTGAACAGCGTCTCATCAATGGCTTCCAGAGCCATATCGGAAAGACGGGAGTTCACCAGAGAAAGGATCTTCTGGCGGCCCTCCTTTGTTCTGGTCAGGCCGTTTTCCTTTATAAGAGCGGATAGTACCGCAACATTCATGAGTTTGTCGTATCCGTTGTTGATGACCTCTTTCATTCTGCTTATTTCCCGACTGAAATTATTGTTCAGCTCTGTCATTATGTCCTTCATCTGCTCAGGGGTAAGGCTGACGGTCTCATGGCTGTAAGCATCAAGTTCCTCCCTTAATTTCTGCCTGCCAAGCTCTTTTTCCTTTGCCGCTGCTCTTACGCAGAGCTTTACGGCGTTATCGAACTCAAAGTTATGGGAAGCATCGCACACGCCTGAGGTAACGCTCTTATATATTGATGAAAAAGGAACTATCTGACCACCAAGGCTGTCTGCAAGTTTATCCTTTCCTTCGCCGTCATCGCAGATATGGGAAACACACTCAGCTATCATGCCCTTGTACGCTGCCTTAACATCGCTTATCTTCCTGATACCGCTGATCTCAGTATCATCGGTGGGATATCTGTCAGCTTTCGGGATAATAAAGAGCATGTGTTCCGCCATTCTTTCGTTCCATTTCTCTTTTGCGCTGCTCAGGAGCTGTGTGAGCTTAGGAATAAATTCGGCGCTTTCGCTGAGCATTATCATCATTATGTCAGCGCTTCTCATATGTTCCGCAGCGGTTTCATCATCTCTGAAACTGCTGCATATAAAGGAAAATTTGTTCAGCACGGGAGCATTGTGGAAAATGAGGTAATCCTTGTTTGCATCGTTCATTTTTCCGTAGCACGGAAGTCCCAGCTTTTTCTGCGCATTCTCCTTTTCCTTTCTGCTCATGCTGAGAAATGCGGGTATGCAGGAGCTGTCATCATTCTCATAGATATATCCGCTGACGGGATAAACATAGCTTACCCCTGCACAGTCCTGAGCCAGAACTGCTGCATTTTTATATTCTCTTGATATCACAGGGCCTGTGCAGCCCAGAGGCGCATTTATAAGGTACTGCAGCATAGAAAACTTTCCCGATAAGGGCATACCGCACATCAGCATATTTAATACGCCGTATGTGCTTTCAGCCTTTTCCCTGAGCTTCATGCAGCTTTCCGATAAGCAATATTTATCGGAAAGCTCCGCAGCCTTTTTCCATGCGTCAGCCGAAAGTCCGCCACGCTGACCCTCAAGGATATTGCTGTAAACAGGAGTGTTTCCGCTCATTCCCGAGACGAACTCCCCCGGGTCGGTCCCGACGATCTCCAGTGCGTCTATAACACGACCCAGGTTTACCGCTCTTGCATCATTTGAAATATCCGTAAGGTTATCAGCGGTCAGCATAGGCCCCAGCTTTGATAAGCCTGTTATCTCCACACCGGAAGTACCCTGTCTGGCAGCTTCTTCTTTAAAATTGTATTTCATGGCATTGCCTCCTTTTCATCAGGCACAGAGTGCGCTTTGTGGGGTTATGTCGCAGACAGTGCAGGCATTGTCCGCATATCCGCTGCTGTTCAGATACTTAAAAGCGTACCTCAGCCTGTCCATGACCTTGTTTATCTTGTGATTTCTTTTGGCAAGAGTGCGGTCGATGGCTTTGTCAAACACCACACCTTTGCGGTAGAAGCTCATTACGGAAGGGCTGTAATCCGCAGTCATCAGAAAGGAAGTCCGCTTCCCGTCCGTGATGTAAAAGTCCATATTGTTCTCCCGCCTTTTTACCGAGATGACTGCACGCTCATAAATACTGTAGTTCATAGCAATTTCCTTTCTTTTATAATATGAGATTGTTGGCTTCTATTTTTATATATATTGATATCGTCATATACTCTAAACGATACCTTACGTTGATTGTATTATATCACCTTTTTTCATGTTTGTCAAGGCTTTTCCAAAACTTTTTCCGTATTTTTGAGATTTTTATATTTTGAAATAGATTTATAGGCGAAATCAATCAATATAATTGCGGCGGGTCAGCTTTTTATTGCTCGGGGAGATGGTATAATAAAGAAAAGACACAGGCAAATACATGATATTTGCCTGTGTCTGAGTTGTGTTTTAATGGTTCTTTTCATAGGAAAGCCGTTGGATCATTTTGTCTATCTGTTTAAGATAATCTGTTACCGCAGGTATATCTCCGCATTCAGATGCTATTCTTGCGTATGAGATCAAAAATTTCTTTTTTTCCATTTCCAATCTGCTCATATTCATTATTATCGCTGATGCCTTGCATTTCCTGCACTCGGCTTCGCATCGCTGTAAAGATAAATACCCTGCACGTATGTCGTCTATGGTATCTGAAGATACTTTGTCTTTGTATGCCGCTGCGATCATTTCAATAATATCTGCGGAATTATCCATGTTATCATACCTGCTTCATACTGTTCACTATGTCGCTGATGATCATACGAAAATCATTGCCGGATATATTTGCATTGCCGCTGTATCTATAGTAGTTGTTCATCATGTCACTTACAACTTTCATCTTCTCGACCACATCATTGGTATCGGCATTCTTTTTTCTCACGTAAGCTTCAGCTTCAGCCAGAAGATTCTCACGCTGTTTATCCATCTGCTTCAGAACAGCTTCCGATTGTACCTGCATTTTTTTTATTTCCGCAATGCCTTCGGCAAGCGATAATATCCTAGGGAAATTATCCGCCACAGCACCTGCAATTTTATCTACGCCGACATACTGCTCCTTTTTGGGCATGACTTCAACATCTTCTGACCCAACATTTATTACTGAGTTGTCTGTAGGTTTTATTTCGGTTAATCCCTTCATTATGATCTCACTCCTATTTCTTTTCCAATAGATTCGGACAGCTTCATATGCTCCTGAACGACTTTATTATCAGTATCCATTTCATCTGAGAATAACGCAGTCATCTCATCAGCTATCTGCTGAACATTTTTTATGTTTTCCTGTTTCAGATCTTCTATCTGCTTTAATGCCTCGGGCAAGGTCGTTGATCTCCACTTTTCAACGCCTTCCCTGACCTTCTTTTTAAGCTTGGGCTTCCAGGTCGAATACTCCACTGCGACCATTACCAGCTCTACCAGAACAGTTATTGCCGCACCTACAGCTTTCATAGATGTAGCACCGATCTTGGCAAGAAATTGCTTCAGAGCATTATGCGTTTCTCTTGAAAATGTTTTTCCAAACACATTTCCTGCCTTTTTAAGCAGATGAGAGGCGGCATTTGCTATCCCCGCATTTGCTCCTCCTGCACCTCCGAATGAAGCAAATACGCTCTTTAATCCGCTTGTCGTAAGTCTTGCCGCTATTTTTCCCGAAACATTTTTCACTGTGGATTCAGTGTATGTATTGAGCCTTATTGAGATCTGGCCGGAAAGATCCATAATTTCTTTATTGATATAATCATCGACTCTTCTGTTCAGATCATCGAGCTTGAGTTCCAGATAGCTGTTGATCTCAGCATTTTCTTTTTTTACAGCATACGGCAGATAATGACTGTTTATATATGTTATCATTTCATCCATTCTGCCTGTATTGGAAGCATCTATCGTATCATTTAATGAAGATATGATATTTTCTTCGGCCCTGTCAAACAATTCGGGCAGTCTTTTGTTTATCGAATCAAATGTAGGAATGATCAATTCAGGTATAGCCTGACGGATCCTGCTCTCGGTTTTTTTCTGTTCGTCTATTATTTCTTTTACCGCCTGTTCCGACATACATGACTTAATATACTCTGTTGAAATTATTGCATCACAAGAATTGTACAATTCATTTATGTATTCATCAAAAGCCTCATGCAGATGTGCGATATGTTTCGGGCTGTTTATCACTTCCGATACATAGTCCCACAGATCATTTGCAGTAGGCAAGGGATATTCATTCTCCTGCTCTGTCCTTATAAAGGGAACGCAGAACAGTGCAGGTGTTTTGCCTAAAATACTGCTTACGTACTGCAATATTTCGGCCACTCTTTTGTTTTTCACGTTCACATCGGGAGGGCAGAAGTTTATGACCAATATCACTTCGGTATCCTCACGGACCAGTTCACCCAAAAAGCCCAGAAAAGAATAGTCCTCTTCCTGAATACCTATTTTATACGATACCGTATATATCACAACATCGCTGTTGGGAAGAAAATCTTTTAATATTTCCTCGTGCTTTTCCACTATAGAACCGTATCCTGGAGTGTCAAACACCCTCAAATTCATCAATGACGGCTTATCGGTGTGGGTCTTTACCTTTAAGCGCTGAATATCATTATCAGGATATTCCGACAAGTGAATAAATTTGTTGAGATCAATTTTTTCAAAGGTGGCATTCGACTTGATAGAATAAAAACTATCTTCTTTTTCCGGGCAAAGCTCGACCTCAGTTATGGCTCCGGTGGTGGGAGACGCTTTTACCGACAGTATCTTTTTCCCGATAAGTCCATTTATCAACGTGGATTTTCCGCTGCTTGTCTCCCCCAGAAATGTAACATAACTGTTGGGGTTCTCTATTCTTTCAGCAAGGAAATGTGCCCCTGCCGTAAGCTTTTCATCAGTTACAATATTTAAAAGCGGCTCGATCTTGTCAAGCTTCTCCATAAGGTCATTAAACATTTGTCAATTCAGCCTCCCACTTTTGCAGCTTTGCCTTGTCAGCTTCCAGCTCATTGATATCATAGCTTGCCTCTCTGTATTCTTCCTGTGTCTTGGAGTACAAAGAAGCCTCCTCGGCTTTATGGGCTTTAAGTATCTGATCCAAAGTATCGCTGACCTGCGTGCACATAGCTTTCAGTCCCTTATTTGCGGTCTCGGTTATTTCCTTTTCTATCTTGTCTATTTCAGGATCTATGGCTTTCCTTGCCTCACGGGCACGCTTGGAGCGAACAACCTGAGCCGCTTTTCCGCCGACCCAGCCCCCAAGGGCAGTCAGACCTATTCCGATCAAGAGACCGGCAGCTGTACCAAGGGGACCTGCAAGTGAGCCTACACCTGTCAATACAGCAGTCAAACCGTTGCCTGCTGTGATACCCAAAGCGGTACCTCCTACTCCGAATAACACGTAGAATGCAGGAGCAAAGGATTTTTCAAATTTAAAGGAACAGTCCCGATTTACGGAATATATCTCAAAGCGCATATTATTTTCTTCGCTGATAGTATCACGGAGCTCTTCCATTTTTTGTTCCAAATTAAAGCGTAGATCCATAAATCTATCAAAACATATATTTGAAAAATCGGAGCACTCGTCCTTTTGTGTCTCCTCAAAAGCCTTGGAAAACTCATCTCCGTCAAATACATTCCCTTCGATAAGATGATACATTTCTTTTCTGATCTGTCCTGCGCATTTTTTGGCACTTTCTTCTATATAAGAGGAGATCTCATTTTCCTGCTCTGATAAATATTGGTTTGTTTCATTTACCTGTTTTTTGATCTTTTCCGTGCCGCTTTTATATAACTCGTACTCCTTTTTGACCGCAGCAAGGTAATCACTTTTTTCCATATTTACCTTGGCTATTCTTTGGTTCAGCTCATTCTCAGCCGCATGAATAAAGCTCAGGCTCCTTAATGTGATGCTCTTGCTCAGATCACTTGTCCAGTTATCGGAAATATCCTTGATCTTTGAGATAAGTTCCTTGATATTTGAAGATTTTACCATTGAGCTGTTGTTCTGAAGAGCGCCAGCAAGAGCATCATACGCATTGAGCACTACGATCTCACCGTTATATTCGGTGTTGTTTATTGAGTCGGCTATTTGTTTGAGCCTCATAGAATTATATTCTACCGACTCTTGTATCTCTCTTTCCGATTCGCCCCAAACGTTCTGAACAAAAACAGCCCTTGTGAACTGGGACCACACAAGCTTTATAAACATTGCTTCCTGCTTGCGTATGGTCGGCACCGTTGGAATAACAAATATTGCGGTACAGAGATTTTGGATATATCGCTTTGTTGTTTCTTCATTCTCTCTTGTAAGACTTCCCACGCCGGGCAGGTCAACTATTGTAAGGCCATTTCTGAGCAGCTCGTTTTTTCGGAACAGGACTATATGTGAGACCTGTTTTTCGTTGGCGGGATTTTCATTATTATCCACGTAACTGTTCAGTTCGTCACGGGTATATACTTTCAGGATCTTATCATCTTTGCGGAAATGTACAAATGCGGCTTCGTCCTCGCCATACTTTACTTCAACAGGAACACACGTTGTTTCATCAGCATCATTCGGGAGAATGTTTTCGCCCAGAATGGCGTTGATAAGCGTACTTTTACCCATTCCCTGCATTCCCAGGACGGGTACGACCATTTCAGCATTTTTTGAATTTTCGTAAATGCTGAGCAATGTTTGTCCGAGTTTGTTATTGGCATCTTCTCCCGCAGAGTATTTATCAAGCATTGAAATAAATCCGGGATCATTTACTGCAGAATACATAATATTACTCCTCCAATTTTATCCTTAATGATATATGCTTCATTATTGAATCTATCTTTTTATTTGATATCTGCAAGGCTTTTTTTAGGCTGTCCTGTTCCTTTTTCATCTCTTCCAGAATTTTGTGTATCTCGTCTAATTTCTCCGATATTTCCTCATCTTTGCATTTCATTGATGAGGCAAGCTCATCATCGGCTGAACTGAGATTTCGGACATCCTGTTTCAGCCTGCAGATATCGGATACATTCTGATTGTTTGAGCTTTGAACTGAGCCGATATCTTCGGAAAGCTCCGAAATTTTCTTCATTTGCTCATCAGCTGCTGCCTGAACAAGCCTTTCCATTTTCTTCGGCATGGCTTCTACTTTTTGATTTACCGCAGTCACTGAGTTAAATGTAGTTGAAATACCATGCCCCAGTTCATTTATTTTTTCCTCGAGCCATTCGGCCTTATCTTCGAGCTTGGATATTGGCTCTTCTATCCCTTCCAGCATGTCGTTTTGTATTTCTTCCATAAAAGATTTTGTCGCTTCATCGACCTGGATTATCGCTGAATATTCACTGTCCGAAGCGAACTTATTCTTTGACTTTACTGCCTGCATTTTATTTCACCCTTCTGTTATTGTAATGCCTGAATTATTTCAACTACAGTCTTTTCAGCGTTCCGGTCAAGCATAAACCGGAAACGCTGCTTTATAAGATCAAGCAGCGAGATTTCATCTGCCTGTGTAATACAGGGCACACGCTGAGACTGCAGCGCCGCTATGGAATAGATCGGATTATTGTCATTCAGTGCGATCATTGCTTTCTTTTGGATACCAAGCTCAGAACATATATTCATCATGTTTTTCAAACCGTCCTTTACCCCGTTTCCGTTTATCAGTTCCTCAAAATCCTGACAAACGAAAAACAGCTCATCATTATTTCTGATATATCTGCCAAGGTCAAGATCACTTAAAGATTTTAAAGCCGAACCGTACTGTGTGGCATTAAATAAAACTATCCAGTTTATCTTGGAAGCATTGATACGGGATAACAAAGCTCTGAGCCGCTCTGCGCTTGGATCGGTCACAATATAAATGTTCTTGTATGACTGTATCCCGCTTTCAAATACATCTTCGGAAAATACTGCTCCAAACCAGTTTTTCATCAATACTGTTGTGCAGAAAGAGTCCCACGATATTATCACATCAGTATCCTGTTCGGAAATGCCATATCCTTTTATGACCTGTTCATGGAATTTCAGCCTGTATTTTTCTGCATACTTGTATATAGTCATTACATCAGCAGGGACCTTCATTTTAACAAGCTCCAGCTCCATATCGGTCTCGTTGTGTTTTACCTTTTCATTCGGATCATACTTTATTTCAGGAATAGACCTTACTATAGCCTGTAAGCCGCTGATCACCCGCTGCAAAGCTATTTGAAATGCTCTTTTATCTGCTATCTCTACTTTTCTTGCTTCGAAAGCAGCTTTCAGCGATCTTATCCGCTTTATCAGTTCATTTTTTACGGATTCAGAGCTTTTGAGCCACTGATCGCATGTTCTTGAATAAAGAGCTATCACCCTTTTCAGATATTCTATTGCTGCCGCCCTTGTTGCTGCTTCATCATATTCATTTGAGTTGTATCTTTCATAACCCCAGTTTGTATTGAAGATGCCGCCAAAGAAACGTGCGACTTCGCTGAACACGCCGCTTTTCTCTCTCCATTTTGGCACCGTATGGGTCTTGATACTCAATTCAGGGACCTCTCCGAATGACTCTACAATACGCAGTCTTCGCTCTTCTACAGAAAGCCGCCTGCAATATTCACTTATTTTCTCATTGAAAGCTTTCATTTGTGAAACCAGTATGCCCTCTGTATCGGAAACTTTTGTTTTAAGCCGCTGCATTTCCGACTCGGTAAATGAGTATATTTTGTTTTCAAAATTACTGTTATCACCGTCGTTGAGCCGACATAAATATTCCGCAAGCTCACGTATCGGCTGCCCTATCTGCCCGGATACCTTATCAAACTCCGCCTCTATCCTTGTATCCAGTCCTTCAAACTCGAACCTTTTTGCCTCATTGCAGCCTGTATCAGGAGAAATATCCTGCTGTGCTTCAGTGATAAGTTTCTTTATTCGTTCCTTCAGCAAACTTATCCTGTTGGATTCTATATTTGGTTTGATGATATCAAGGGTATCCGTTACCGAATCCACCAGCTTTTGATAATTGGACCTTCTTAATTTTTCCGGATCTTTTTCAAGTCTGCCTTCCAATGCAAGTTTAGAAGATATTTGTACTATCCGCACACTGCTTTTATCTGTAATGTTTGAACGGTCAATAATGCGTTCTACACGTGTTTTATGTTCATTGGCAACATCAATGCTTGATTTTTTCCCGTCAGGACTTGGCTTTACCGAATCCAGCATATTCTGCACAATGATAACAGGACACTTATATTCGGCTATAGTGTTTAAAACGCTTTTCATTTTCTCATCGCTGTTGGTCTTGAACGTTGTGACAAAAATGCAGAAGTGAATAGTTGGCAGCAGATTGGTCATTGTCAATCTTTCGTGTCCTTCCAATCCATACGCATCCAGACCTGGACTATCGACCAGTAATATATCATCTGGCAGTGCAAAATTAGGAGTAGATAATTTCACCTGCTTGACCTGCTCTTTATTCTTGCGATTATAGTTTTCATCGCTGTATTTTTGAATTATCTGCGGAGTCAGATCTTTACCGATGTATTCTATCTGCGGCCGATTTTCAAAATAAACGGTCGCTTTTTTTACTTTGCTTTTCGAGCACGTTACCAACTGACTTGAGGAAGGCTTTACAGCCATACATAACAGATCGTCTCCAAGAATAGCGTTTATCATTGTGGATTTGCCGCTGCTTGTTACGCCGATCACACCCACTCTGTACTGATCCATTCTTGCCTGCGCAAGCTCTTTTTTTAACACATTGATAGTTTCTTTATATCTCTCGCTTAATTTGGAATTCTCCTTAAGAAGATCTATTACTTTGGTCAAAAGCTCTGTCTCGGTCATAATATCACCCAATCACTTTATCAATTCTTATAATAACAAGAGCAAATGGCTTTACTGCCATTTTTTTGTTTATCAGTATTTAATCGACAATAAAGAAAAAATGTCCCCATAATTTTTCTTTATTATACACTTATCTTCATCAAAAGTCAAGAATGTATCACTATGCTGCTTTGATTTTCAACGATATCAGGCGATATTTTGACCGACTGTATTACTGCATATTGTTTTGGAATAACAGACAGTATTTGTTTGTATTATTCTTAAATATTACAAGACTTGATGTGATTCCATCACTCCCCTTCTTGTCCTCATATGCAGCATTGACACAATATAAACACAGGAAAAACACATGATAAAAGAATAAAAAAAGGAAGCCCGAAGGCTTCCCATATCATGTACGACATATGATACTTTTCCTCAATGTCTGAAAATTTGCAGTGTACTGCATAAAAGTATTATTTCTCTTCCTGCTCCCTATGCTCATCACTGTCATAAACCTTGACCATTGCAATATATTTCAGGTTCGGGTCGATCTTTTCGATAAGTCTGTCCATATTTCCGTCATAGTCATCACCATACTTGAAACCATGCTGCCCTGACGACATCATCACTTTTTTCCATATATTGAATGATGTAACATCGGGCTTTTTCTTTGAAAAATAGTCCGCCAGCTGATCATGACAGTCTCTGCCGACTTTCGCCCCCAGTATATGACCGTTTTCGCTTGGTACGCAGAACATCCACCGTTTTCCGCAAGTGATGATCATGACAGAGGAAAGGCTGTATATCTGAACTCTCACATATTCCTCTGTGATGCAGTCATCAAAATAATCGCCTATCTTTTCATACACAAGGTCTTTTATAAACTCCGCCATAGGCACATCTGCCGCATTGCAGTAGTCCGATATGCTGTCCTTGAAATCTTTCGGGAAATACAATGCTATTCTTGAATAATTGTCCTTGTTGTAGCTGTTTTTATACTCCGTATTTTTTGTTCCCATGCTCTCTCCCCCGTCTGCGTTTGATATCTATTGCTATACATTATACCATTGCATGAAGTATTTATCAATACACAGACTATACAAAAATCAGACTTTCTGAGACTTGGGTACAAATTCAATTTTCACGTTCATATTCATTGCAGAGGCTATACGGGTAAGGGTTTTTATGGAAGGATTTGCGTTGCCGTTCTCTATCTTGCTGATGTCAGCCTGATCTATGCCTGTAAGCTCGGAAAGCTGTTTCTGAGTGAGATTGTCGGCATTGCGGCAGGCAATGAGCATCTTGGCAAGCTCATATTCGGGAGCAAGAGCTTCGTATTCCCTGCAGAATTCTGTATCGGTTTTAAGACGGCGGTTTAAAGTTTCTCTGAAATTTTTACTCATAACGATCACTCCTTGCTGCGTTTTAGGTAGTCTTTACGATATTTTTTTTGCAAGCTCTATTTCATTTACGAGTGTCTTCTGTGTTTTCTTCACAAAGCCGTTTGTAAGAATAATTTTCTTATCGACCACAAAGAAATAAAGCACCCTTGTAATATCAGAAGCAAACTTAGCACGAACTTCATATATCCCATCTCCCAAAGGTTTGGAATGAGGTTCACGCAGTTCATTTCCGAATGTTTCGAGCAGCTCCAGCTCACGAAACATTTTAGCTTGCACTTTTGTATCAAGAGAAAGAATAAATTCTTCTGCCGGAAATGTACCGTCCTCTTTTTCATAGTATTCTACGTCAAACAATGGTTTACTCTCCTTCTGAGATATGGAATATATCCCATATTTATATTATATACCATTCATTTAAGAATGTCAAGAAATGATATTGAAAAACTCGCTCTTTCTCCTTAAATATAGTACCAAATCAACCCTACCCATAAAAAGTATCAAATCCCATTGACCTCCGCATATAAATATGGTATAATCTCAGTGTACCAAAACAAACGCTCGTTTGATTTGAAAGGAGCGATAAAAATGACATACGGATATTGCAGGATAAGCACCCCCAAGCAGAGCATTGAGCGTCAGATACGAAACATTGCGGCGGCGTACCCTCATGCGGTCATAGTGCAGGAAGTCTATACGGGCAAGAAAATGCTTGAAAGACCCAAGTGGACAAAACTGTTCCGCACGGTCCGCAGCGGTGATGTTATCGTTTTTGACTCGGTAAGCAGAATGTCAAGAAACGCTGCCGACGGCATAAAGGCATACATGGAACTGTATTCACGGGGCGTGGAGCTTCACTTTCTGAAAGAGCCGGGCATCGACACCACCACATACAAGAACGCCGTTCCCGTTATCGCAATGACCGGCGATGATGCGGACCTTATCATCGAGGGCATAAACAAATATCTGGTGCGGCTTGCCGAGAAACAGATCGAGCTGGCTTTTGCTCAGGCTCAGAAGGAAGTTGATGACCTTTCTCAGAGGACCAAGGAGGGCATCGTCACCGCCAAGCTCAACGGAAAGCGTGTGGGAAATTATCCCGGGCGGCAGCAGGTCAGCAGGATCGGGCTGGCGGTCAGGGATAAAATAGTCAGGTACAGCAGGGATTTCAAAGGCAGTCTGAACGACATTGACTGCATGAAGCTGTGCGGCTGCTCACGGAACACGTACTATAAATATAAGAGAGAGCTTTCGGAAGAGCAGGAGTTCGGAGAAAATGAATAAAAGGGCTATTCAAACTGAAATGCCCTTTATATTATGTTTATAAGGCAAGCAAAAGGCAGGAATCAGAGGAAAACGTTAAATTATTAAGATTGGAAAACGAGAGTTTGAAATCTGATCTTGCTGCCCTGAGTGCAGAAAACCAAACATTACTTTTGCAAATTGCGGAACTCAAACATCGTATTGAAGAATTAGAGATGAAGCCTAAGAGCATATTTAACAGGAGATAGATCATGATCAAATAAGAACCCGTCTTCACAAGCATATGCGCACGTCTTTTCGGCAAATTTTGCCGCAGACTGCGTTAAAAATCCTTGCCGGGCGAAAGCCCGCCTGCGGATTTTTGCCTACTCTGCAACAAAATTATGCTCGAAAATCCGCACACATTTCTTATGAAGACAGGTTCTCAGTCTAAAACGCTCCAGAATCGCACATTGTAAGGTGCATTCGCCAGCGAATGAAAGTCTGTGCAGGAATACTTAGCGAGCACAGAAAAGTAGGGCTACTTTTCGGATTTGCCTCCCAAGCAAGACTTAAAAGGCAAATCACAGGGGCGCACCCCTGAAACCCCGATAATGTAAGTAATGTTGTGTAGATCGGAACAATATGCAATGCCAACGAAAAAAGGAAATCGTGAGACAAAGTTTATTTTTCACCTCAAGAATGAGTGAAATAAAAAGTATGAACGCCTGCCGTAATAAAGAAAAATACCGTTTCCGCATATGGGAACGGTATTTTTTTATTTGTGCGGAAAATTTTTTCCGAAAAAACTAAAAAATGCACCTTATGCGGTGTTTATGATATGTAAGAAAAAACAAAGACGACCGCAAGGAGACAGACACATCATAGCACATACAGACACGGCTTTCGAAGATATCGCTGTTGCGATGAACACAAAGGTATTCGATACAGCAATCAGAAGAAATGCAAAATGAAGAAAAAACAAAGAACAGAGAGCTTTTGAGAAATGACAACAAGAAACATCATATCATTAAATGATCTTTTCGGAAGTTGATTTTTGCGTTATAAGATGGTATAATAAAATGCAATAGATTTTTAATAATGAGGTGATATTATCAGATATCTGCTTATGAATAAAAATCATCAGATACTATCAATGAATATTGAAGATGGGGTTATTTTATCTATAGATGAGCTTATAAACGAAAAGTATCTTCCTGTCGGGATCTCACGCAGCAATACGAATAAAACAACTGCGGATATCATTAAATGGTGGGCAGGAAGAAGAATTCCCGCAAGCAGGATCAATGCGTTTGACATAGAATTTGATAATATCAGAGACATCATAGGAAGAGATGATCTCAGTTATCTTCCCGAAAAATGTTTTGGTTTATCTCTTTCCGATCAGTATTGGATAAATCCTATTAGCTCTCCCCTCAAGTGGAACGACATCAATTTTTTTGAGAATGAGTTTTCCGAGGATATGGGTAAGATGATATTTGACGGCATTGTCTCTGAAAATCCCGATATGGTGTCACCTGATAATACCTCTGACGGAAACATCCGAAAGAAATGGAAGATAATTGATGGCAAACGCTGTTTGCTTAAAGGCTATTCATTGCCTTATATGCAGGAGCCGTTCAACGAAAAGATAGCTTCTGCACTTTGCAGGAGATTAAATATCAGAAATTATACTGATTATTCATTAGCATTGGACAAAAACGGTCCTTTTTGCATATGCGAAAACTTCATCACTCCTGATACCGAATATGTCACTGCCGAGTCTGTTATGCGACTTCACAACCGTGATAATGTATCTTTATATTCCCATTATATCAAAATATGCGAGGAACTGGAAATAAAGGATATCCGTGACAGAATTGACGAAATGCTTGTTGTTGACTATATTATAGGCAATTATGACAGACATTTCCGCAATTTTGGACTTATCAGGAACGTGGAAACGCTTGAATTTAAAGGAACAGCACCGATATTCGATACCGGAACAAGTCTTAAGTTCAACACGGAAACATCAGCAATATTTGCAGAAAGCGAGTATTCGTTAAGATCAGAGCCTTTTAAAACCACTCATCACGAACAGATAAAGCTTGTAAATTCCCCTGAACGATTTGAGCTTTTAAACCTTAATGGCTTTGAAGAAGAAGCGAGAAATATCCTTCTTGAAGGCAATGTTATTTCTCCGCTTCGTGCAGATCATCTTGCTGCATTTATCAAGCAGAGAATAAATTTGCTAAACCTTTATTTATCAAAACGAAAAGAAAAGGATTTTTTTCCTTTTGATAAAGTAACTGCGATCGCAGACAAGATATCTGACGCAATTAACAACGGTGAACCTGATAATGCAGAACAGTCAAAAGGTCAGGAACGAATCTTATTAAAGGAAAACGAGGTATATAATGACTGGACATAAACTTGATAACGCAAATGATGATCTGATAATGAAACTCGCTGTCTCTGAAATGCTTGAAATATTTTGAAGAAAACTTGAAGAGGAATATAAGAATATGAATGATATTCCTGACAACCAGGAAGCAAAAAAGAGATTTTATAATGCCATTGATGAAAAAATAAGCACATCTGAAAGCATGATGAAATATGCGTTTGAAGAAAGATCACAAAAGCCTTAATGTAAGAGGAGCAACTGCATAAATGTTTGAAAATAAATATAATATGAGCGTTGAAGATAATATCCTATACGCCAAAAGAAACATTGTTGATTCAATTTACAGTGAG
>OBKV01000555.1_pt1 | contig 28872 bp, 32 predicted proteins | sample 1517301 | NCBI WGS metagenome assembly OBKV01 (sample SAMN04571685, study PRJEB22368) | human gut metagenome | biome: human gut; material: stool | host: Homo sapiens | place: Luxembourg | collected 2012-06-29 | reverse complement strand
CTTAACACCCATTAACCAACTTTGACTTTCGTGATTCCGGGTGCAAAGGTAAAAGCATACTTAGGCATCTGATATTTAGGCTTGGCAAGCTGAGCCAGGTCGGCCCTATCCATCAGCTCCGGAATGATGCCCTGATAGGCATCCATCACGCAGTTTTCTCCCATCACTTCGTGCAGATAGATGATGTTGAGGATAGCCTGACGCTGACCCTCGTGGAAGTTTCTCGCACGCTCGTTGCAGAAGCCCTCTCCAAACCAATAGTTCAAGAGCGAAGCGGTGGTTGGGGTCACCTTCTCCAGCATCTCCCCACTCTTCCAGGCTGCATTGACCACATCGGTGAGTCGATGCGCCAATTCCAAAGATATATTACTTGAATTGATAGCCATAGTCGTAATCTCCTATTCGTTCTTAACACTAACACTTCACATCCAGGATAACCTGACTCTCGAATCCGAACACATCCACCGCCTTGACGCAAACCTTTCGCTCGTCCTTATGCGGCATGACAATTCGGGTGGAATATACGCAGTGCAGCGGGTCGCTGTCGTTATCCACGTTCTCACGATAATCCTGCCAGGTGCTGCGGAAGGTATCGCCGTCATAATCAGGGTCGATACACCAATATTCTATCAGCGAGAGAGGGTCCTGCTCCATCACCTTCTGCAAATTCTCCTTGTCCTTATCGTCCAACGGGATATTATCTGGCGAGAGCAGCACATAGTTGCTGAGACTGATGTCGAGTTCATCCTCGCCATTGCCGTTCACGGTTACCTCCACAGGGTTCACCACCAGATACTGCAAAGAAGAGAAGCGGACGGTTTTGTCGGCGATGAGCTTCTTGAAACCCTTCTTAGATAGCTTGTCGAGCAGATCGGGCGGAATCACCAGCACCTCTACATTGCTGTTCTTATATTTCTCGATGGCTTGCGAGATGTCGAAGGCGAAGTTCCAGCCGAGCACGATGACTTTATCCCAGTCGCCGCCAAGCAGAGAAGCCTTGGCTTCTACGGCACGGCGAACGGTAGCAGCAGTGGTCAGGCGGTTAGGACTATCCACCATCACCAGGTTTCGGGTGCCCTTGACGTAACCGAAGTTTCTGTCGCTCACCTGTTCTGGGGAGAATGGTAAGGCACCAAAGAGGCCTAAGACTACCTGAGAGAGATCGCCCACTCTGCGAAGCTTCTTGTTGTTATGGAAAGCCTCTTTCTGATAGTCGCCGATGCTCTGATAGAGGAACGGATTTACTTCCTGGTCGATGAAGCGCTTGCGCATGACGAGAGATGCCGGCTTGCCGATGTCGCAGGTAATCCAGCGACGGCCCAGCTTTTCGGCAACCGCTGCCGTGGTGCCGCTGCCACCGAAGAAATCACAGACGAGGTCGCCTTCGTTGGAAGATGCCTTGATGATACGTTCGAGGAGGGATGCTGGCTTTTGAGTAGAATAACCCGTTTTTTCATTTAATAATCTAAAGACAGCAGGACAATCATCCCAAACATCATCAACAAGAGCGCCCTCAAAACGATAAATTACATCTTCATCTTTAGGCTCTCGTTTATTTTGAGAGATGAATCTTTTTACATACATATCAAATTTTACCTTATCTGTACGTGGAAAATTCTTATATGTAATAGTCTCCCCATCCTCACTATATTTTATCCATCGACTATACAAAGAATTATCTTCAATGCCTTTTCTCTGATTGTTAAAAACATAATTATTTGTTTTAGAATAACAATAGATACAATCATGCTTACGAGGAAAATAATGAGGAACAGCTTTGATACCTCCAGGATAATACCAAATTATTTGATCTCTAAAATTATCCTTGCCGAATATATCATCAAGCATTATCTTTACATAAGAATCAATATGCCAATCTATGTGAACATAGACAGTACCTGTGTCAGACAATAATTCTTTCATCAGAATAAGTCTTTTATATATCATCTTTAGATAAGAGATTGTCCCTTCTTCCCAGGTATCAGCATAGGCAAACTGTTCAACTACAGTTGGCTTTTGTTGAATATCAACACCAGGTAAAACAACCTTCGTTCTATAATCCGCCTTAGAATCAAACGGCGGGTCGATGTAGATCAAATCCACTTTGCCTCTTAAGGAAGGCAAGCCCGTCTGAGGGTCTCCGGCTAGCAGCGCCTGCATGGTCAGGAGATTATCACCATACACCAGACGGTTCATCCAACTCCCCCCATCCAGGGCGGCATTGAATGCATTAGGGATATTGGGAACTTGTCCACGGAAGAATCCGGAGACATCCTTGCGAGGCAACACCAGCTCATTGGTTTGCAACCCAATGCGTGTGCCACTGCTCAATCGCTCAATGATGCGCTGAGCCTCTTGCCTACCTTCGCTTGCAATACGAGGTAGTTCTTCAATCAATGATTTTGCCATAGCATTAAAGCTTAAATATAGTTTTAATGCGACTGCTTTGTTACTCAGAAAATAAAAGCTACAACCAAACACCCTTATCCATAGCAACAAAGCCAACCTAGGTTTGCATCAAGACCAGCCTCATCCCTATCAGAACGCAGAAACGTGGACGATCCACTTATCCAACGTTCCAAGGTGTTTGGCCTAACCTATATGCAACAGATAAGTTTTACGTCCACGCTATAGCGGACGCTTACTTATTTATTCTGTTGCACATGTTCTTCCGCGGCCAAACTTCAGGAACATTATTATCGAATAAACAGCAAACGCTATTATTTTAACCCACAAAAACAGACGTCATCACCCTAGGGCGAATCAATCCAAATGCAAAGTAAATGCAAACGGGCGCAATGAAAGCTTGCTTTCAAATTGCCGAGTGCAGCTTTGCATTTGCAAAGATACTGCAAAAATCAGAGATAACAAAAAGAATCGCCACCTTTTTTATATTATCCCCCATTTTTTCTTGCGAAATCAAAATATTCATCGTATCTTTGCAGAAAGAATTTGTAGAAAGGTGGATGGCTCACAAAAAGCTATCCTGAAAACATAGGAGATCAGATTATGACAGATACAGAAATGAACGATAGAAGATTGCCGGTAGGTATCCAGTCTTTTGAGGTTATCAGAAAGGGTGGTTATCTTTATGTTGACAAGACAGATATCATCTGGAATCTTGTCAACAGGGGGAAAAAGTATAATTACCTGAGCCGCCCACGCCGTTTCGGTAAGTCGATTCTCGTGGATACACTTCGGGCTTACTTCGAAGGAAAAAAGGAACTCTTCGAAGGATTGAAGGTGATGGAGCTGGAGAAAGAATGGACCTGCTATCCCGTCATTCGACTCGACATGAGTTGCGGAGGTGCTACACCCGAAGAACTCAACTCCTATCTCGATGACGCCTTCTATAAACTTGAACAGAAGTATGAGGTAGCCGTGCGCCCGGAGGCATCCCTTGCCGTCCGCTTCCAGAACATCATCGAAACGATGTTTCAAAAGACCGGAAAACAGGCGGTTATCCTCATCGATGAGTATGATTCTCCATTGCAGCATTCCTGGAAGACTCCAGAGCATGATGCCTGCACAGCCATCTACAAGTCCGTGTTTGCCGTCTTGAAAAAAGAGGACGAGCACGAGCGTTTCGTCTTCATCACGGGCATCACCAAGTTCACACAAATCTCCCTCTTCTCTGTTCTCAATAATCTGAGCAACATCAGTTTTGATGCACCCTACGCCACCATCTGCGGCATTTCGAAACAGGAAGTTGCCGATAACTTCATGCCTGAGATTGAGGCGATGGGAGAAGAAAACGGATGGACTCCGGAGGAGACCCTGAAGCAGCTCACGGCCTATTACGACGGATATCATTTCTGCAGCGATAATATGGTAGATATATTCAATCCGTTCAGCCTCATCAATGCCCTGTCGGATAGAAAATTGAGAAATTACTGGGCCTCATCAGGCGCCACTTCTCTATTGCCAAAGTTCGTGGAAAATATGGAGATGAAGATGGAATATTTTGACCATTGCTTCATCGAGGGCGATACCCTGGAAACATCGGATGTGGTGAATGGCGGAGCCGAGCTCTTCCTCTATCAGTCGGGTTATCTCACCATCAAGGGTTACGACGATGGCGTTTACATCCTGGGCTTCCCTAACTTTGAAGTTCGCAAGGCATTATACCGGGTAGTGGTTCCAGCCTTGACCATGAAGTCGAATTCGGAAGTGGTTTCTGCGCAGAGCTTCCTCAGAAAAATGATGCAGGACGGCAACACCGCTGAAGCCAAGAAGGCATTAAAGGCTCTTATCGCCGATGTTCCATACAGCAACAAGAAAATGGCGAGCATGGATATGGAGGAGCGTTACCGGCTGATAATGAGCACAATATTCAGAGCCTTGGGCTTTAGGGTGGAAGTAGAGAGAATGCTAGCCACTGGCAGGATAGACATGATTGTGGAGGTTCCATCCATCATCTACGTCCTGGAACTGAAGCTATCTAACAATGGCGGCATTTCTGCTGCCGAGAGCCAGATCAAGGACAAGAGTTACACCGAACCTTTCAAGGCCGATAAGCGCAAGGTCATCGCCCTGGCAGTGGAACTCGATGAAACAGGCAAGGGACTGATAGATTGGAAAGAAGTGGATGAGGGTGTGTAAAAAATACAAATACAACTCCAAACAAGATCGTTATGAAAGTATATTGGGATAAGACTGCAGTAATAGGTTTGGTGGGGTTTATGATCTCACTCTTGCTGATACTGTGCTTCATGGACAGGCTCAGTTATCCGCTGGTGGGGATATTCCTCTGCCTGTTTGGCATCTTACTCTGCGGAATATATGGTGCTCTGCCAAAAGCAGGAAGCCCCGAAAGACAGAAGATAGTAAAGGAGAAAGAAAAAGAGAAGGAGTATGAAAACGAGAAGGTGAAGGAGAAAGAGAAAGAAAAAGAGAATGAGATAAGTAGTTTCTATGCCTTCAGCGTGCTTTTCTGCCTGATGGTCAGCATCCTCAGTCTTGTCATCGGACTCATCCTAGCCTTTACCGGCTACGGAGAAGCTAGCTATATCTGTGCAGCCATCTTTGGGGTATCATTCGCAGCCTTCCTTCTCGGTTCGTGGTGGAAAACCACCAGCATTGCCTCCAAAGCCGATTGGAGCGACTGGGGGTGGCTATAGAGAAACATTTAAAAGTTACGATTATGGCAAAACAAGTTTTAGAATTAAATCAAGCCCAGCAGGCAGTACTCAATGTTATCTCTTGTTTGCAGTCGGAACAAGACCTGGCTGACTTGAAACGAACTTTAATAAAGTTCATGAATGATCGCTTGCAGCGAAAAATGGATAAGCTTTGGGAATCTGATGAAATAAGCAATGAAAAGTTGCAGGAAATGCAGTCTGAACATTTGCGCACTGCTTATAAATAAACTGACAAATTGTCTATCTCCATTACCATTAAAATGCGATTTTTCAAGCATAAATCAACCTTATCCTCGAAAAAGTGTATGATTTAACATTTGTTATCATCGAAAAAGTGTGTAGTTTTCTTGTTTTTATCATCGAAAAAGTGTATCTTTGCAGCAGAAATATTTAAAATACAGACAGTTATGAGAAGAAAGATATACAAACAGCTCCTTAAATGGAAAAGAAATGTGGACAGAAAGCCCTTGATGTTACTAGGTGCCAGACAAGTAGGTAAGACTTGGATTATGCAACACTTTGGAGAAAAGGAATACAAAAACGTAGCATATATCAACTGTGACGATGAGCCAAGAATGAAACAGCTCTTTGAGCTCGATTACAACATAGACAGAATCCTCATTACCATCCAAGCCATTACTGGCGTAAGGATTACACCTGCTGACACTCTCATCATCATGGATGAAATACAGGAGGTTCCGAGAGGACTCCACAGTTTGAAGTACTTTTGCGAAAAAGCTCCCGAATACCATGTCATGGTAGCAGGTTCCCTCCTTGGGGTTACCCTTGGTAAGGGAGAGTCGTTCCCTGTTGGAAAAGTAGATATGCTTACCATGTACCCCATGGATTACGAGGAATATCTTGATGCTACCGGCAATGAAGGATGGATAGAATTACTCCATTCCAAAGACTGGGGACTTATCGACATCATGAAACCCAAGATGACGGAATTGCTCCGACAATATTACTTTGTGGGCGGAATGCCAGGAGTGGTAAGCAAATTCATCGAAAATACAGACTTACAGCAGGTTCGCACCCTGCAGCGTGATATTCTGGAAGCCTATCGCAGGGATATTTCCAAACATACTTCAGCTGCGGAATCAACAAGAATCCGGGAGGTACTGGATTCGCTCCCTTCCCAACTGGCACGTGAAAACAAGAAGTTCATCTATGGAGCTGTGCGCAAAGGCAGCAGAGCCAAGGATTTTGAACTGGCCATACAATGGCTGGTAGATGCCGGCATTGTATATAAGGTGAACCGCATCAAGGAGCCTAAAATGCCCCTCAAGTTTTATGAAGCCATGGATGTCTTTAAACTGTTCTTATTAGATTGTGGTCTTCTGGCATGCATGACGGATGCCTCAGCAGACCAGATGCTGATAGGCGACAATGTATTCACAGAGTTCAAAGGTGCATTTACAGAGCAGTATGTGCTACAGCAACTATTGGCCTTGGGACTAAAGCCCTATTACTGGAGCAATACCAAGACACCTTCGGAGATAGATTTCATCATTCAAGACAACCAGAGGGTTATACCAGTAGAAGTGAAGGCTGAGGAAAACGTACGTGCGCGTTCCTTGGCCCAGTTCATCAAAGACAACCCTGGGCTGAAAGGACTGCGCATCTCCATGAAAGGATATGTAGATCAAGAATGGATGGAAAACATCCCTCTCATAGCCATTGGCACGTATTTTGAGAAATGATGTTTTAAGAATTATACGGCTTTTCAGTCAGAGTGAAACAAACTTAAGACTGTTCTTTCTGTTAGCTCGGACTGAAAAGCCATTCTTTACTAACGTTTAAATCTTAAAAATTAACTATTGTTTGATTCTTAAATTTACACTAAAACACTACTTTTGTGGCAACTTTTGGAATCGGCAGAAACTAAAAATTTCCAAAAGCAAATCATAAAATACAGAATATCAAAGACTTAGTATTTTTTTAACACAAGAAAAGTTATCCATTTTGTTTTATTTCCGCAATCTTTTCGTAACTTTGCAAATGAAAGCAGGATATCCTCACGCACACCCCTATAAGATGTACGAGACTATTACTGCCCAGTATTAATTTAAACTATCAGCTAATGAAGTACACAAGTGTTTTAGATGCTTCTGAGCAAAGCTTTCAGAACCTTATCAATGATGCAGAGGACTTTGAAAACGATAAGATCTTTGCATCCATCAGAAGTCGTGATTATGACGAGAGTGATATCAATTTAATCAATGCTGAAGTAAGAATCAGCATTGCCAAAATAGATAAAGAATACATCTCTTTAGAAAAATTTTCTAAAGAGTTCAATAAGTTATATGCCACCGACCACAACCAATGCTACGACACAGCTCTTAAGCTTTGTCGAAAACTGAGAAGTACATTAGCTGGAACCAAGAAACTATTTAGAAAGATGTGTCCCATCATTCGCAAGAAGGCTGGAGGTAATGGAACAGAAAAGAAGCTATCTGTTTTTGACCACTCATACTTAACAGGTCTTACATTCAGTAGAGATATGTTTGGCTTGGAAAGCTACCCAGATTGCGTGAAAGATCTATGCTGTTCTGTTAGCTTATTTTTTTGTAAGCTAACGGGCGTAATGGCTCTTTGTAGAGAAATTATTGCAAAGGAGAATTACATCAGATGCCATCCTGACTTATGTTACAAGATTTATAAGGATAACTATGACAATGTTGCTAAGAAATCGAGAGATACCATTAAATTCATAGAAAATAATAGCGGTATCACATATCAGATGAATAGTTTGAAAGAAAGAATGGATAAGGCAAAGTCTTTGCAGCAAGTTATCTGCGACTGTTTTCATACCTATAACGAGAGCCAGTTTCAAAATTTCGTCATTTTCGATACTATTGCGAAAGGTAAGAAGGATAATTTGAGCCCTATAGAGTCTTTACTATGGCCCAACAATCATGACTTGGCCAAACAAGTAAGATTTGTTATTACCCATCTTGATGATTTGATAGAACCTTGCAAACTAGTAGGACTAAAGGTTCTTGGAAGAACAGACAAAAAGGAAGGGAAACATCATATCTATGGTCCTATTATAGTAATGATAATGGAATGGGCTGGAATTACAGGAACAGGCAAAGAAGCAAAATTCAACAGATATTTTAATGAAACCTATCGTGGTAATCTCCTTCCCCCAGGCAATTCGGGTACTAATGGTGCAAAGAACAATAAAAAATATACCACGGAAGAATATAATCTGTTCGTGAGCGAAGTAAGCAAACTTACTAAAAACATGAATAAAGCGATGAACATTTCTATCAGTTCTATCGCATGTGCCAACTAATCATTTTTACTTAATCAGAAGGATATTATCTGTATTTTTACTCCCTCAGAAGATAATTATCTGTATTTTTACTGAAGAAGAAAAAATTATCTGTAAATTATTAAAGTCCCGATTTGAATAAATGGATTGCTTTCGAAAGAAGTAATCCATTTATTTTTTTCAGATAACTACCAAATCTTACAGATAATTCTGTTATCTGTATACAGATCCTTAATTATCTGTAAGAAAAGACCATGAACTTTACAGATAATTGCAATTATCTGTATAGGCACATTTCAGCCTTACAGATAACTACTTTTTAGGCATACAAATAAGCAAAAATAGTCAACTTATTGATAATCAAAGCTTTCCATATGCGTATTTTTATTTTCCATCACTATTTTGTATATTTGCACCAGAAAATCCGACAGGGGTCGCTCCCCGATGGCAAGGATATGGAGGTCAATAAACACAAAGACTCTCTTATCTGTATCCAAGCCAAGTCGGTGATGTAGGAGGTCCCTATCAGAGAGTTGGGCATCACCCTCCTATTTTACAAAAATGAAGATGACAAGTAATTCTTCAACAGCGCAGCATGCCGACACCGGCATGCACGCTCCGCAAGGTTTGCAAACTTTGCAACCGATGCAAACTATGCAAAGTCAGGGAAGCCAGGAAGTGACTGAGCAACTGACGCCACTTTCTGAGTGGCACGACAACTACGAGGTGATGGAGATGTTTCACATCAGTGCCAGAACCCTGCAGACTCTTCGCTCCAACGGCAAGCTGCCGTTTGCCAAGATGGGCGGAAGATGCTACTACAAGGAACGAGACCTGCAACGACTCATGGACGAATCGTACAGAGACAGCCGTATGAAAGGAGGCTCCCTATGGCGATGAACATAGAGCAGCTGAAGGAGCACAAGATGCAATACTACCGTCATCCTATCTCCAATGTGGTGAGCCACAACCGGGTAGGTATCTACCACTTGTGGCAGTACATTACAGACCCTACCCTCTTCAAGAATGCTACGGATACGCTCCGTGGCATTCCGGAGGAGGAAGAGAAAAGACGCAAGGCATATAAGGCCAAGGAGTTTGACTATGTACTGGCCAGCGGAACCTTCAATGCCCGCAAAGACCAGGGACTCATACAGCACTCCGGCATCATGTGCCTGGACATCGACCATATAGGTAAAGACCAGGTGGAGGAACTGAAGCAGGAATTCATCCACGATGAAATGATGCAGAAGAACTTCGAACTGGAACTTGCCTTCCGCAGTCCTTCGGGCGACGGACTGAAACTCTTCGTGCAGATAGACCTGCAGCAATGCGACCACCAAACCTGGTTCCAGGCATTGGAGCACTATATCTGGCAAGCGTATGGAGGCATCAAGATTGATGCTGCCTGCAAGAATGTGAGCCGGGCTTGCTTCTTGCCTTACGACCCCAACTGCTACGTGAATCCTCTCGTCTGCCCTTTTTAAGTGAAGAGTGAAGAGTGAAGAACGAAGAGTGAAGAAACAACGTTCGGCAGTCCGCAGGGGAATGACAATTCAATTGTTTTACAAATTATTAATTTTGATTAGATCATGAACAAGATAACAAGTTTCAACCCAATTCAATGGGCACAAGCAAGTAAGGCGGAGCAAATCCGCACAGTAGCCAACCATATCGTTGAGATGAATATCGACATCACAGAGGGATACAACAACTGGCGCAACATCGCCTTCGGCATCTCTCTGGAGCTGGGCGAGGAAGGAAGAAGCATCTTCCATGACATCAGTCGGTTCAATGCCGGCTACAAGTACGAGGAGTGCGACAAGCTGTACTCCAACTGCATCAAGCGCCTGCATGATACTACCGACCACTCTGGTATCACCATCGCCTCTTTCTTTAAATATGCCAAGGAGGCCGGCATAGATATCAAGGTGGCTCCTAGCCATGACGACGTTGCCAGAAACGGAAACTTTGCAATCCTTGCAAACCCTGCAAAGAGTGCAAAGGGTGCAAACATGACAAACATGGCAAACATGGCAATGGCACCGAATGCTTCTACGGCTATCAATGGCACGACAGCAGAAGCGGGAGTAGAACACGAAGTGGCAGAGGCTATCCCTCTGCCCACCTTCTGCGACAAGGTAACAGGCTCCCTGCCCCTCATCTTCAAAGACATCTCTTCCCTCGGCAAGACGCTCACCGAGAAAGACATGCTGCTTCTCGCCTCCATCACCATCCTGAGCGGTGCATTCCCCGAGGCCTATGCCATCTACGACAGCTCGAAGGTGTATGCCAACCTCTTCACCTTCCTTGTAGCCAATGCCGCAAGCGGAAAAGGCAGAACCACATCGTGCCTCAAGCTGGTAAGCCTCATCGAGCAGGAGGTTAGGGAAGCCAACAAGCAGGAGATGGACAACTATCAGCAGGAACTTGCCGACATCAGAGCCATGGGCAAGAAGGCATCGGGCATGCCGCTGCCTAAGGAGCCACCCTATCGCTCGCTGATAATTCCTGCCAACTGCTCTTCTACAGCCATCTATCAGGCGCTGCACGACAACCACGACCAGGGCATCACCTTCGAGACCGAGGCCGATTCACTTGCCAACACGCTGAAGAGCGACTACGGCAACTTCTCGGATGGTCTGCGAAAGGGTTTCCATCACGAGGATATCACCTATCGACGAAGAAAGGAGAATGAGCATGTAGAGATTCACAACCCGAAATGGACGGTGTATCTGACGGGTACGCCAGGTCAGGTTACCAATCTGATTCCATCGGCAGAGAACGGTCTCTTCTCCCGCTTTCTCTTCATGAAAGTGGATATTCCAGCCAAATGGCACAACGTGTTCTCCAAGTCAAACCGAACCATCGACGAGGAGATGGAAGCCATCGGCAAGCGGGTGTATGACATTCATCTGATTCTGAAGAAGAAGCAAGGTGGCATCGAGTTCAAGTTGACGGAAGAGCAGGAAGACAAGTTCAACGATTTCTTCAACAAGCTGGTAGAAGAATACAAGGATATGCTGGGCAGAGACTTCGTTGCCAACATCTACCGAATGGGATTGAGCGCCTATCGCATCGCCATGATTCTGAGCATCACCCGCCTGGAAGGTACCACCTCTCTGCCAGAGTGCATCATCTGCAAGGACGAAGACCTGGAGTGCGCTCTAATCATTGCCGATACGCTGATGCAGCATGCGGCACGCATCTTCTCTACCCTGCTGCCTAGCAAGGAGGGAGACGATGTGATGGGCATCAAACTCAGCCCAAAGAGTGAGAAACTCTTTGCTGCCCTGCCTGCCAGCTTCAACCGCCAGATGGTACTGGCCGCTGCACAGAAACTGGGTATTGCCAAGAGAACGGCAGAGAAGTATGTGGGCGAATACGTGAGCAGATACAACCTCTGCAAGAGAGTGGACAACGGTAAGTATGAGAAGGTAGATTTGGCTGGAAATCAGCAGGATTCTACACCGCGTTAAAGCTTTAAGCAAAGGAAACTACGCAAACAGACGCAACGCTGCGCAACGTACTACTGATGCTTGTAAACAAGCAGAAAAAGTAGTATCTTTGCAATGTGGTTAGGAAACGAGGGCTACGGAAGACTTCAATCGACGAGTAGCGATCGGACTTTGAGAAAGACCTGCTCCGTACCCTCTCCGTACCTGCTCCGTACCAACTCCGAGAAACGCTGTTTTTAGGGGTTTTAAAAGAAGGGAGAAGGGAGCCACGAATTGTACCCTGCAGAAAGAAGGGGTGCAAAGAATAGTGTTCATTGACTTTTTTATTTATGTTTAACCCATTAAAGAAAGAAAGGAAAAGATTATGGGAAAGATTAGACAAGGTATTCTTGGCGGTTTCAACGGAACCGTAGGAACAGTGGTAGGTGGCAGCTGGAAAGGCACAGCTTATATGCGTGGCAAGGCTCAGAGTATCAAGAACCCTCGCACCGAGAAGCAGATGGCTCAGCGCATGAAGTTTGGCTTGGCGCAGAAGTTTGTAAAAGTGATGACGGCTTACCTGCAGGCAGGTTACCGCAACTACACCCAGCATCAGACTGCCACCAACGCAGCCATGAGCCACACCGTACGCAACTGCATGGTGGGCAAATATCCATCCTTCGGTATCGACCCTAGCAAGGTGATGGTAAGCAGCGGTTCTCTGATGCCTGGCAGATTCTGCTCTGTAAAGGTAGCGAACAACATAGCCACCTTTGCCTGGGAAGACAATTCTGACGAAAGTCATGCCAGCATGGATGATTTTGCGATGCCGCTCATCTACAACTTCACGAAGCGCGAAGCCATCTTCACTACAGAGGATGCCAGCCGAGTGGATTGCAAGGCTACCCTGAAATTACCTACAGACTGGGATGGAGACATGCTTTCCTGCTACATTGCTTTTGCATCTGTGCAGAACAACAGCGTAAGCAACTCTGTATATGTAGGCGATGTGAAGCCCGACGGTTCGGTAGTGGCAGGTGCCAATGGCATTCTTTACAATGATGGCGTCATCGACAAGACACCAAACACAAACACCGGGGAGGATGACAACAAAGATAACACCAACCAGGGAGGAGGTACCAACCAGGGTGGTGATTCCAGCCAGGGCGGTAACACCAGCCCGGGTGGCGGCACTACCGAAGGCGGAGGAGGCGACGACAACGTAAGTCTCTAAAAACAATGTAGAGCTCTAAAATCATCAAGGTGTGCCAGATTACAAGGAAGTGAATCTGGCGCACCTTCTTTTTTTTATCTTTTTCTCCTTAAAAGTGGTCTTTTTGGAAAAACCTCATTCGTTATTCAAGTTTTTTTCGTACCTTTGCACGCGAAATCAATAGACTGGAATATCAAACTGGCTAGAATATCAGATAGGCTAGAATATCAGATAGGCTAGAATATCAGATAGACTAGAATATGAATATGTATTTAAAATAAGGTATAAGATATGAAATCTCACATTAAAATGTATCTACTTGTCTGTATCGCCGCCCTGCTCCTTACGGGCTGCGATACCGTATTCGATGTTCACCCTTACGATGTTCGCGTAAAGGGCGAAACCAATCTGAATGCCAAGAACATACAGAAGATAGAGCAGACGGTGAAGAGCAAGGATACCATCCGGTTTGCCGTGATCAGCGACAGTCACCAGTGGCTCGACGACCTCGTGGATGCCGTAAATGATATCAACAGACGCAAGGACAGCATCGACTTCGTAATCCACTGCGGCGACATCTCCGACTTCGGCGCTACCCGCGAAATGAAGTGGACACGAGAAAGAATGCTGAAACTCAAGATGCCTTCGGTGGTACTGCTGGGCAACCACGACTGCCTGGGCACGGGCAACCAGACCTATGAGACCATCTACGGCAATCCCGACTTCAGCTTCATCGCCGGAAAGGTAAAGTTCGTCTGCCTCAACACCAATGCCATCGAGTATGACTACTCCCGTCCGGTGCCTAACTTCGACTTCATGGAGGCGGAACGCTCTGCCGATTCGCTCGACTTCGACCGCACCGTGGTGTGCATGCATGCACCTCCCTACTCCGAGCAGTTTAACAACAACGTAGCGAAGGTATTCAATTATTACATCCACGATTTTCCTCGCCTGCTGTTCTGCCTGGACGGTCACGGTCATCATACCAAGACGGAAGACCTTTACAACAACGGCACCCTGTTCTATATGGCAAGCAGCGTACACTTCCGTCAATATTACATTTTCACCATCACACCAAAGGATTATCATGTTGAAGTCATCAATTTTTAAGTTCAGTATATGGGCGCTCCTCCTGCTATCGGCAAGCACTACGGCAAGCGCCGGCGAGGAGGGGTTAGGAAAGGAGAATTTAGGAAAGGAGAGTTCAGAAGAAGATTCAATCACCCAATACGACAGGCGTATCCTCCGCTATCGCAAGCACTGGGATGTGCTGATGCCTACGCAGAGCGTGATACAGACCTGCGGCAACATGGGTATCATCTCGCTGGGTATCGGATGGGACTACGGCAAGCGAAGCCAGTGGGAGACGCATCTGCTCTTCGGCATCGTTCCGAAATATGATTCGGATGAAGTAAAAATGACAATCACGCTGAAGGAGAACTTCATTCCCTGGCGAAAGGACTGGGGAAAGGGATGGCAGTTTGAACCCCTGGAGTGCACGCTGTACCTGAACACGGTGCTGGGTCACGATTTCTGGACAAAGCAGCCTACCAAGTACGAGAGCGGATATTATCCCTTCTCTACCCGAATCCGCCCGAATCTGGGATTTGGCGAACGGTTTACGTATCAGATTCCGAACAACAGGCGCAAGCGCGTGAAGAGCCTCACGCTCTTCTATGAGTTGAGTACGAATGATATCTATTTCATGCGGTTCTACCGCAACGGCAATGCCGGTTTCTGGGATGTCTTCGGACTGTCGTTTGGCGCAAAAATGCAGATATTATAAAGGGATAGTGAATGGGGGATTGCAAATCCCCCGGTTTTATAGGTCGAACCTTTTTAACGACGGATTACAAATCCGTCGGGACACCTGGCGGGAGACTTTAGGATTTAAAAAGTGAAAAAAAAAGATGGAAACAGAAGAGATTGTTCATAAGCTGGAGGCGAAGGGCATCAAGCCCACCTCCAACCGCATACTGGTAATGAAGACTCTGGTGAATGAGCAGAATCCGCTGAGTCTGAAGGATTTGGAGCAGAAGATGGTGTCGATGGACAAGTCGAGCATCTTCCGCACGCTGACGCTCTTTCTGGAGCATGATGCCGTTCATGCCTTCGAGGATGGAAGGGGGATATTGAACTACGAAGTGTGTGAGGAGGAAGGAGAGTGTGACCATCATGATGGTCATATTCATTTCTACTGCGAATCATGCCACCGTTCGTTCTGCATGGAGGATATCCATATTCCGAGCTTCGAATTGCCGGAAGGATTCTATCCTCACTCCGTCTCCTTCGTCATCAAGGGAGAATGCCCTGAATGCAGGAAGAGGCTTCGCTGAAAGCAATGCCTATTCAAAAGGAAGAGGCTTCGCTGAAAGCAATGCCTATTCAAAAGGAAGAGGCTTCGCTGAAAGCAATGCCTATTCAAAAGGAAGAGGCTTCGCTAGGCGTCCCGCCGGATTTGAAATCCGGCGTTAAAAAAGGTTCGACCACTTTATTTTGCGGATTTAAAATCCGCAGCAAAGGAGTATGCTTTTCCTTTTGTTGGGGGATTTCAAATCCCCCAGTTTTAAGAGGTCGAACATTTTTTAACGGCGGATTTCAAATCCGCCGGAACGCCTAGCGGGATTGTGCTCTCCGACAAAAGTCCGTTTCTTCCGTGTAATCCGATGAAAAAAAACAGATGAAAAAAGATGAAACAAAAAAAGCTCCGAAGAAAGATGAACTTCTTCGGAGCTTTTTTGTACACCCTTAGGGATTCGAACCCTAGACCCACTGATTAAGAGTCAGTTGCTCTACCAACTGAGCTAAGGGTGCAGCAAGCTTAGCATTTGAGTTATTTCTCAAAATCGGTTGCAAAGGTACTGCTTTTTTCTGACACCACCAAATTTTTCGGCAACTTTTTTCTTTTTCATGCGCATTTTCCTGATTTTCCATACATTTTCAAGAGAAAAAGTGTATCTTTGCAGCCACTTATACATTATTATATATGTAGAGCATCAAAGAACATAAGAGAATATAAGAGAAATCTTATCAATTAAGAAATCAAAAACATAAGAGAATATGAACGGAATATACACTATCCTGCTCCTCGTGCTGAGCAACATCTTCATGACGCTCGCATGGTATGGACATCTCAAACTCCAGCAGACGGGCACCAGCAGCAACTGGCCACTCATCGGAGTCATCGCCTTCAGTTGGGCGATCGCCTTCTTCGAATACTGCTGCCAGGTACCAGCCAACCGCATCGGATTCATCGACAACGGCGGTCCTTTCAATCTGGTACAGCTCAAAGTGATACAAGAGTGCGTGTCGCTCATCGTCTTCGCCATCATCGCCAACATCCTCTTCCAGGGGCAGGGCCTGCATTGGAATCACTTTGCCGCATTCGTCTGCCTCATCGCTGCCGTGTATTTCGTCTTCATGAAATAACTGAGTCCACTTTAATAAGAACAATTATAACAACACAAAATAAAAGAATAACCGACAATGGAAAAGAAATTACGTGTTGCTTCCCTCTGCGTGCAGGGAGGCTATGAGCCGAAGAACGGCGAACCGATAGAAGTGCCTATCTATCAGAGTACTACATTCAAATACGACAACTCTGAGGAGATGGCGATGCTCTTCGACCTGAAGAAGGAGGGCTACTTCTATACCCGACTCCAGAACCCTACCAATGATGCTGTGGCAAAGAAAATCGCACAGCTCGAAGGTGGCGTGGGTGCCGTATTGACCTCAAGCGGTCAGGCTGCCAACTTCTATGCCGTATTCAACATCTGCGAGGCTGGCGACCACATCGTTACCTCTAACGAAATCTACGGTGGCACCTTCAATCTCTTCGGCGTTACCCTGAAGAAGCTCGGCATCGAGTGCACCTTCGTAAACCCTAACGCCAGCGAGGAGGAAATCCAGAAGGCTTTCCGCCCTAACACCAAGGTGGTGTTCGGCGAAACCATCAGCAACCCTGGCTGTGCCGTGCTCGACATCGAGAAGTTCGCCCGCATCGCTCACAAGAACGGCGTGCCTCTCATCGTAGATAACACCTTCGCCACACCTATCAACTGCCGCCCATTCGAGTGGGGTGCCGACATCGTTACCCACTCTACCACCAAGTATATGGACGGTACCGCATCGCAGGTAGGCGGCGTGGTTGTGGATAGCGGCAACTTCGACTGGATGGCGAATGCCGAAAAATTCCCTGGCCTCTGCACACCGGATGAGAGCTACCACGGCTTGACTTACGTGAAGGCTTTCGGCAAGATGGGATACACCACCAAGCTCGTGGCACAGTTGATGCGCGACCTGGGTTCCATCCCTGCGCCGATGAACTCATTCATCCTGAACCTGGGCCTGCAGAGCCTGCACCTGCGTATGCGCCAGCATTGCGAGAATGCACAGAAGGTGGCTGAGTTCCTGCAGAATGATGAGCGTGTGGCTTGGGTTCACTATAGCGGACTGAAGGGCGACGAGTATTACGATCTTGCCCAGAAGTACATGCCAAACGGCACCTGCGGCGTCATCGCCTTCGGATTGAAGGGCGACCGTGAGACTGCCATCAAGTTCATGGATTCACTGGATATGATCAACATCGTGACTCATGTGGCAGATGCCCGCACCTGCGTGCTCCACCCTGCGAGCCATACCCATCGCCAGCTTTCAGACGAGCAGTTGAAGGAGGCAGGCGTTGCGCCAGACTTGATCCGATTGTCAGTAGGTATCGAGGATGTAGAGGATATCCTGGATGATATCAAGCAGGCATTGGATAAAATCTAAAAAATCAGTATGATTTAGGCAATGCCCGGCATGTTCCAAGTGGTGCTTGCATCCACACACCCAGTTTGCATCCACACGTCCTGAAAGGGCAGAAGCTCCTAGCCCAGGGCATCGCCCTGGGTACATAGGGATATAACAGAGTCGCCCTGTAAGGGCAAAAGCTTGGTATTGAGAAGCTTTTGCCCTTACAGGGCGACTTTCTTTTGCTTATGTATAACCCAGGGTGTTACCCTGGGCTAGGAGCTTCTGCCCTTTCAGGGCGTGCCGGGAATAGAACTTCCGGTCATTCTCTTAAGCCAGCAATCATTGATTTAGGGCGTGCCGGGAATAGAACTTCCGGTCATTCTCTTAAGCCAGCAATCATTGATTTAGGGCGGGCCGGGAATAGAAATCCTATTCATTCTCTTAAGCCAGCAATCATTGATTCAGGGCGGGCCGGGAATAGAACTTCCGGTCATTCTCTTAAGCCTGCAATCATTGATTCAGGGCGGGCCGAGAATTTACTCCAATTTAAAAATCTCGCTAGGCGTCTTCCGCTTCAGCACTTCCAGCTCGAAGTCCTTTCCGGCAATGATGCCCTTGCTCCTGAGAATCTGCTCCACGGTCTTTCTCGCCAGTTCGGGATGATTATTCTCCTCACTGAGATGGCAGAGCCAAACGTGGCGGAGGCTCGGAGTGGCGAAGTCGGCAAGCGCATGGGCACACTCATCATTGCTGAGATGACCGTTCGGCCCCAGGATTCTGTCCTTCAGATACTGAGGATATTTTCCAGCCTGAAGCATCTCCACGCTATAGTTCGATTCGAGCACCAGATAGTTCGCCTTGCCGATGAACTCCTGAATCTCCTCCGTGATGTGTCCCACATCTGTAATCAGACAGAATGTGACACCCTCGTGCTCCACGAAATAGCCCACATTATCCGTACTGTCGTGAGGCACCCCAAACGGAGTAACCCTGAACTCGCCCACCTGGAACGGCACACCTTTCTCTATGATGTGCGCATGATTGGGCACGATTTTCTTTCGGACGCAGTAGTTGCGCTCGATACCTGCATGAACTTTACGGGTTGCATATACTGGTAGATGATAGTCAGTACTCAAGCTCCCCACCGACTTTACATGGTCGGCGTGGTCATGGGTAATGAGGATATGATGCACATCCTCGAAGCGCAATCCATAGTTATGGAAGTGCTTTTTCAGGGTTCTGATACCTACTCCTACGTCTATCAATAGCGAATCCGTCTCAGTGTAAAGATAGTAGCTGTTGCCACTGCTTCCACTGCCAAAGGATATAAATTTTAGCATTTTAATTGTTATTTTCCCTGCAAAGTTAGCAAAAAAGATTCTTATTACAAAGTTTTTTACTATCTTTGTGTCCAAATTAAGCAAATAAATAGAAATTTTAAGATTTAGGAAACATGGTTAGGAAAACAATATCCTGTATGGCTATCGCCGTAGCAGCCATACTAGCAAGCGCTTACACCCTTACGGGATGCCAATCTCATCAGGGTGACGAAGACCAGCTGGAGAATGACATCGATTCATTCGCCACCTACTACTTCAACTGGCAGTTCCCCAAGACTCTGAAGTACTGCACCCAGAGTTCGGAACCCTGGCTCCGCTATGCTGCCAGCAACGTGCACCAGGCGGATGTAGATCTGCTGCGCACCAAGGCTGAGGCTGCCACGATAGAAATCAACGACATCGACTTCAGCGACGACGGAGCGAACGCCACCGTCAGCATCACCGTATATAATTTTCTGCAGATGGACACCATCGGGCAGGAAGCCCACCTCGTAGAAGAGGCCGACTTCCACCTGCCGATGCGTATCGAGAACGGGGTATGGAAGATTAGAATGGTAAACCTACCGCGAAGTGAAAGGCGAAATCGCGACTGAGCTTTGGGTGAATGATCGCCCAATGCTCATCCCCACTCTCGTAGGCAGGATTGATTGCCTTCATACCCATATCGAAACGGAGGATGAAATAATCGAAGTTCAACCTCAGACCCATACCATACGCCGCAGCAATCTGCTTGTAGAACTTATCTAACTTAAACTGTCCGTTAGGCTGCTCATCATATTTTCTGAGCGTCCAGATATTACCTGCATCCACAAACAGGGCACCTTCGAATTTCCAGAACAAAGGAGTGCGGTACTCGGCATTCAGGTCGAGCTTCATATCACCCGTCTGGTTGATGAAGTCGATGCGTCCGTCATTGCCCTTGTATCCGCCAGGTCCCAGCTCTCTTACGCCCCAGCCTCTCACCGAGTTGGCACCACCCGAAAAATACCGTTTCTCGAAAGGCAGCACCTTGCTGTTGCCGTAAGGATACGCCACGCCGATGCCTGCATGCAGCGCCAGCACATTGCGGTCGTCGAAGCGCACCAGATGGGTATAGTCGAAATCAGCCTTGGCATACTGGGCATAGGCGATATTGATGAAGGTACGCTGTCCCTGAGAATTTATCTTGAAATTCAGCGCCTTGGAGAAAGCGCTGAGCAGATTGCCCGAAGACTCTACATTCAGTCGGAAGGCATCTACCTCATCGCTATAGGTTAATCCGAATCCCATCTTCATGATGAAGATATCCTCGTAGTTATAGCGCAGGATGGCATTTCTGTTATCTACATCATCCAGATAATCGCGCTTGAAAGTCTCTGAAATCCAAGGCATATACACATAGTTGAGGTCGAGCAGGTCGAATCGCCAGTTGAGATGATGGCGGGGTTCAGCCCAGCGGTAGCGCCATGCCATGGAGAAGACGCGACGATGGAACTCCGGACGGTTCTGGAGGTCCCACGCCACCGAATACTCCGTATTGGCAGTCTGTCTTCTTCTGAAATTCTTAGACAGCAGCGGTGCCACGAAGCGTGGGAACACCAGCTTGCTCTCTATCGAATACTCCTGATAGTTCTGGTCCTGATAGCCCTCCAGTCCGGTGATAGCCTCGTAGGCACCACGCAGCTCGATACTCAGCTGTTCGCTACCGCGGAAGAGGTTTCTGTTGGTATAGGTGAGCGAAGCCGCAGCACCCAGGTCGCCAGCCGTATTGGTTCCTTCCGGCTGGAAGGAGATGGTAGAAGGCTTGTTGGTGCTGATCTGGATATTGCAATCGAGCATTCCGCTATCGGGAGCTTCCACGAATCGGATATTGGTATATTTCACCGCCTGCAGGCGTGCGAAATTATTATACGTACGTTGCAGGGCAGAGGCGCTGTAGGGACTTCCCTCCTTCAGGGCAGTGGCATTCAGGAGCACCTGATGGCGCAGGTGGATGCGGTCGCTGTCGTTGCTGAGATAGTTGATCTTCCTGATCTCGTATCGTGAGTGTGGGGTTTCCGGCGCATTACTGTTAGCCTTGTAGTTCATCAGATGCAGGGTAACGCCGATGTCTTTGCTGCCCGTGATGGTATCTGCAGAAAAGTAGATGAAATCCTTGTTGAAGCGGAAGTATCCATCATCAATGAGGAGATTGGAAATACGCTTGCGCTCATTATCCAGCGCCTCTACCGTGAAACGCATTCCCGGCTTCAGCATCTGGTTATCAGGATTATTCAGCTGCAATCTATCCTGTATGTTCTTATCCTCTATGTCATACTCCACCTTGCCGATGAAGAACGGCTCACCAGGATGCAACAGATAGGTGGCATCCAGCTTCGGGGCTTTCTTCCGCTTCCTGCCCTTCGCATTCCCGTTCTTTCCATCCGCATTCTCATTCTCGCCATCCATCTCATTCTTGTTACCGCCCTTCGCCCAATCCTCTCCGTGAATGGTAGTATAGAGGGATACGCCAGCGTGCAGGAATCCCTGATTCTGCATCGCCGTGAGCAGGTCCTGGCAAGTGAGTCGGGCCTGAATGGAATCATAGATGACGGGCTTCTTGCTGAACGGGTTTTTAAAGAGTGCAAAGAGCTTTGGCTTCTCTTTCTGTCGCACATACTGCTTGAGCGCCCCTGCATCATATTCTGCAGAGTCGCTCTTCACTTCCACCTTATTTAATATATACTCCCCCTCCTGCACATACTTGCTGGCAGAACATCCAGCCAGAAGCAGTGGCAGGGCGAGAACTGAAATCTTCTGTATTTTCAAAATTCTCATCTTTTAACTACAATAAGGAACACGCTTCTTCTGTAGAAACCACCTTAATAGCACTCTCTTCAAAATCTTTAGAATTTCTGGTTACTAAATAATCTGAACCCGAACGTAACGCAGAATGATACTATCATAGCAGCAGCATCATAAAACAGAGGACGTTCCATGATAAAATCTATCAAGACATTAGTATCTAAAAATAGTTTCATAAATATTTCTCCATTAATGCGTCAGCCTTTTCTTCCTTATAATCTTCAGATAATCCTTCAGGGCATTTAAACCCAACCTCCAAAGCCTTTACTTCAGGGGATATATAGAACTTATTCTTAGGATGTTCTTTAGTTTTGATCTTATCCAAGAAAGAGTTCAATACAGATATTACAGCCTCAGTTACACTGATGTTATTCTGCCGAGCATACCACTCCACATTACTGTATGTCTTGTTATCTAAAGCAATTGTATTCATTGTATAATCTCCTATTTTATGAAATATGCTGCAAATATACAGTCTTTTTTTCACTTTTCCAAAATTTAATACAACTATTTTGCCACTTTAAAGAAAATTGAGTACCTTTGCATCCATTAAAGATTAGAAACAACAACAAATGATTAGCAAGAATAAGATAAAATACATTCGTTCGCTCGAACTGAAGAAGAACCGCAACAAGGAAGGAAAGTTCGTGGCGGAAGGTTTCAAGGTAGTAGATGACCTGCTCGCCCTGCAACCTGCCGACCTCATTGTGGCTACCCAGGAGTGGCTCCACGGCAAGCACCTTGCGGATCAGACAGAAGTGATAGAGGTGACCGAGGAGGAGCTGAAGAAGGTGAGCTTCCTGCAGCATCCGCAGCAGGTGCTGGCTGTGTTCAGACAGGATACCGGCTGCAATAAGCAGGATTCCAACAACTCTCAGGAAGAGGCGGAGGAGAAGAACTTCGGCTTTTCTAAAATCAACACCCAGGAACTGAGCCTCGCCCTGGATGGCGTGCAAGACCCGGGCAACCTGGGCACCATCATCCGCATTGCCGACTGGTTTGGCATCACCCACATCTACTGCAGTCAGGATACTGCCGACGTGTATAACCCGAAGGTGGTACAGGCCACGATGGGCAGCATTGCGAGAGTGAAGGTGGAATATGGCAACCTGCTGGCTCTGGTGGAATCGCTGCCTGCAGATGTACCCGTATATGGCACCCTGCTCGATGGCGACAACATCTATCAACAGCAGTTGGAAAACCGGGGACTCATCGTGATGGGAAATGAAGGAAAAGGCATTTCGCCTGCCCTTGCCAAGAAGGTGAACCGAAGACTGCTCATCCCGAACTTCCCGGAAGGAAGAGCCACTGCCGATAGTCTGAACGTAGCGATCGCTACCGCCATTACCTGCTCGGAATTCAGAAGAAACTTTTAAAGACCAAAAAGGTCAAAAGTGATTTTTCGGAATAGTTAAACAGCATCAAATCATTATAACTATGGAAGTAAATGAATTATTTAAGCAACGCAGCATAACTGCCTGCATGAAAGCATCCTACAATACCGTAACGAGCGATATCCGTTCGCTCGTCAAGCAGACCTGGGTTACTCACGTGCCCTTCGCAGTATTGCTGGCAATCGTACTTTACTTTCTCCTCCCCAACAAGTCGCTTCACGATTGGGGAGAAGCGAATCCGATGGCTTCATTCATCCTGCAAACCATCATCTACGCAGCCACCCTCGTGATGGCGGCAGTATCATTCTGGCATCTCCTGCCCCACAAGCAGCTCTGCCCTCAGGGCGAAAAGCGCAAACCGGGCAGATCGCTGGTCCGCATCCTCCGCCACTTCGGAGGCTTCCTCATGACCTGCTTCCTGGGCATGATGATTGTAGGCATCGCCACCTTTATCGCAGCTGTGCCTACCATCATCCTCATCATCGCCCAGCTCTACTCACAGTTGGGTGCACTCCAGGGCGATCCGCTCGGCGTACCGGGCTATTTCACCCCACTCCTCTTCCTCGTCTTCACCCTCACCAGCCTGCTCATCATCTATGCCCTCACCTGGCTCGGCATCGCACTGGCTTACCAGTATGCATCCTACAAGGTGCAGGATGAGGAAAAGAAAAAACTGAAGGAGAATCAGCAGCAGATGGCTGTAGCCGGCATAGAGCAGATGGCTACAGAAGAAGAGGAATACAAGAAGTATTAATCATATTAACATAAAAATGAGATAGAAAGAGACATGAAACAGACAAGATTACTCTTCATCGACCGCGATGGAACCCTGATTCAGGAACCAGCGGACGAACAGATTGACAGCTTCGAGAAGCTGGTATTCACCAAGGGCGTATTCCGCAACCTCGCCTTCATTGCCCAGCACACCGACTACGAGCTGGTGATGGTGAGCAACCAGGACGGACTGGGCACCGACTCCTTCCCGGAGGATACCTTCTGGCCAGTCCACAACTTCATCATCCAAACCCTGGAGAGCGAGGGCATCCACTTCAGCAAGCAGCACATCGACCGCCACTTCCCGGAGGATAACTCGCAGATGAGAAAGCCGGGCACGGGCATGCTGACCGAATACATCGACAACCCAGCCTACGACCTGGCAAACAGTTATGTAATCGGCGACCGTGAGACGGATGCCCAGCTTGCTGAAAACCTGGGTTGCAAGAGTCTGATTCTCGGAAAGGATGGCATGGACTGGGACAAGATAGCCGAGATTCTCTTTGCCGGCGACCGCATTGCCGAGGTGAAGCGCACCACCAAGGAGACGGATATCTACATCAAGGTAAATCTCGATGGCAGCGGCAAATGCGACATCTCAACAGGTCTTGGTTTCTTCGACCACATGCTGGAGCAGATAGGCAAGCACGGCATGATGGACCTCACCATCCACACCAAGGGCGACCTCTATGTGGATGAGCATCACACCATTGAAGATACGGGTATTGCACTGGGCGAATGCCTGCTGCAGGCGCTGGGCGACAAGCGCGGAATAGAAAGATACGGCTATAGTCTGCCGATGGATGATTGTCTCTGTCAGGTGGCATTGGATTTCGGTGGCCGTCCATGGTTGATCTGGGATGCAGAGTTCCACAGAGAGAAGGTGGGCGAAATGCCAACCGAGATGTTCAAGCATTTCTTCAAGAGTCTGAGTGATGCAGCAAAGATGAACCTGAACATCAAGGCTGAGGGCGAGAACGAGCATCACAAGATAGAAGGCATCTTCAAGGCGCTTGCCCGCTCGCTGAAAATGGCGGTGAAGAGAGACATCTACCACTTCGAGCTTCCTAGCTCAAAGGGAATGCTGTAATAAAACGAAAAGTTGTTATTAGCAGCACGCCCTGTTATTAGTAGCACGCCCTGTTATTAGCAGCACGCCCTGTTATTAGCAGCACGCCCTGAAAGGGCAGAAGCTCCTAGCCCAGGGTAACACCCTGGGTTACGCATAAGCAAGAAAGACGCCCTGTAAGGGCAAAAGCTTCTCAAATACAAAGCTTTTGCCCTTACAGGGCGACTTCTTTATCCCATTATATACCCAGGGTGTTACCCTGGGCTAGGAGCTTCTGCCCTTTCAGGGCGTATGGGATGTGGCTTATGACACACCCTCGCTTATTACATCCAAAAACAAGTTTTATCATGACTAAAATTTAGTCATGAACTCCACAACAATCTTATCCTTTTCTGAAGTCTTAGCTACACCACCCTTGCGATAGAAATACTTCTCGTAGTTGATACGGATATCCGAGATGAATGGCTTGGCAAGGCTCAGGGTTACTCCGCCAGTTACACGATGGCGCTTGTAATCGTTTATCTTCAAGGCACCAAGCTCAGTATCAGAACCGCCATATCGGGTACCATCGCTGTGGTCGCTCATGAAATCATATCTTGCCAATGGCGAAACCTTCCTGATGATGCTCTTCTGATTGATGACCGGAATGTCATAGCATACGAAACCATCGAAAGCATGCACATCGTGGAAGGCATCCTTGCTGTAATGCTTGTAAAGATACTCAGCCTCAGCAATGAAACCGCCCTTATGGAAGGTGATACCACCATCATACATCGTTACCGTAATATCAGATGGCTTGATCTTCTGGGTACTCAACACCAGATTAACATTCGGAAAGAGGAACTGAGCCTTGGCAGAATAGTTAACGCCCTTGGTCCAGTAATCCTTCTGGTTGGTCAAGCCCGAACCGTTGAAGATACCGGCATTCACCACGATAGGGAAACCTACATTCCAGGTGTATCCTATTTCAGCACCCACATCGCGCACGTTACCCACCTGCTTGGCGATGAACGAACGGTTGGCGAAGTACTGCTGATGAGGAGAACGGTGAGCATCGATGGTGAATGGCACACGCTCCTGACCGATGGTGAACTGCAGGGTCTTCCAAGGCTTGATGCGTGTATAGGCATCGAGCATCTTGATCTTACCCTCGTCGCAGAGGTCGATTTCCGCCTTATAGCTTACCTGAGGTGTTACATTGCCAGTCACGTTGATGCGGGCTGTACGCACCTCGAATCGTCCCTCCCCCTCTTCGGTCTGGTACTCATACTTAGAGCGGATGGTTCCACCAATGGTCATGGTCTTGGTGAATTCCTCAATGCCCTTCTCCAAAGAACTGTTTCCAGAATTCTGGGCATTCATTCCCATCGACACCATCGTGAGTGCCATCAACAAATACGTTTTCTTCTTCATTTCTTACCTTATTATATATACACGTAAATCTGATTTTCTTTATTCCGAATGAAATCTTTTCCGATGATGCGGAAAGACATCTTCTTCATTTCGACTGCAAAGGTAAGGAGAAGATATTTCTACCGTAAAACATAAGTATTACAAAACTGTTACATCACTGATTTTCTACACCTGTAATATCATTGTAATGATGGCAAAAACAGAGGAATAAACCACTTCATCCACAAATAAGATAAAAGATATGTCTATATCTCAAATTTTTATGCTATCTTTGCACGGAAATGTGCGAAGGTAGCATTTTTTTGTTTACCTTTCTCCTCTTCTTGCGTCATACACATAAAAAGGAACAAATGGAAGAAACAGAATTTGAACATATCGCCCAGGAAATGCGCCCCAGGTTGACGGCACATTGTCAACGCTATCTCTCGGCAGGAACCCTTGCCGAAGAAGCCGACGACATCGTGCAGGAAACCCTGGTGAAGCTCTGGAAGATGCGCGAAAGGCTCTCTGAATACCAGAGCATCGAGGCCTTAGGTATGACGATAGCCAGGAATCTCTGCATCGACCATCTGAGACGCAACAAAGCCCAGACGGCATCGCTGGAACAGATGAAGCATCCCGCAGAAATCTGTACGGCAACAGAGCGTACCGACCAGACCATCATCGGCGAGGATACGCAAAGACGACTCAACAGGGCGATGGACAGGCTTCCGGATACGCAGAGAAGAATGCTGCTATTGAGAAGCGAGGGAAAGAGCCTCGATGAGATTGCCGAAATCTGTGGAGCCAACAAGACGAGCACCAAGACGATGATTTCTGCAGCAAGAAGATCATTGCTGAAAATGATAAAGTCATAAACTCTAAAAATGAAAGAAATGAAGAAACTAAAAGATATAACCTATCGCCACGAGCTGATAGAACGCTACCTCGATGCTGATACCAGCGTGGAGGAAGAACAGGCATTGGCTGATTTCTATCGCCATTGCGAGAATAAGGATTTAACGGATGAGGATCTCGACATCAGAAACCTGATGCTGGGAATGGAGAACTATACTCCGAATATTCTTCTGACGGAAGAGGAAATGATGGAAGAATTGGACAGAAAAGAAGAAGCTGATAGACAGCTGCAAATGAAAGAGATGTCCCTTGCAGCTTCTAAGAAGCACGAAACAAGATGGGTACGCCTCTCAGCCATTCTTCTCGCTACGGCGATGCTGGCAGGACTCATCTTCCTGCTCTTCCCTATCAAGGTTTATTTCTCATCCTCTTCTGAACAACAACCTGGTTTCGCCAACCTGGTTCCTACAGAGCAGGTGGTTCGCTCGCAGCCATCTTCCGAGGATGAAGACGGGAACCTGAACGCATACGAAAAGATGGAACGTGCCGACTCCCTCTTCCTGGCTGCAACTCAGGATATCGTGACCCCGCAGGAAATGAAGACAAGCAAGATGGCGGAGAAGACTTCAGGAAACAAAGAGAAGACTTCAGAATATTCCGAAAAGACCTCTTCTGAAACAGAAAGAAGCATTCATGAAGATTTCAATCAGATTTATGAAGTAGCCTCTGCCGCCCTGCCTTCTGCCGAGCAGCTTACCATCAACCGCCAAGGCGATAACATCGTTATCTCAACCCTGGACAACGACGGCAACATACAGCATTACACCATCAATATCACAGAAACACAAGATGGTAGCTATCAGCTACTTCCTTTGGCACAGTTAAACGAATAATAAAACATTTCACGCTGAATTATAAACATTTCACGCTTATGAAAAAGTATATTTTCACCATTGCATTTGCCCTGCTGGGCATAACCAGCAGTATGGCATCCAAGGCAGATACCCTGCGTATCTACAGCATCGACGGCGAGCGCATTCCAAACTTCACCGGCAAGGAACTCATCGGTAAAACCATCAAGAATTACCAGGTAAACACCAACGTCCTGCCGGCACCCAAAAGAGATGTGATAGAGATTCATATCATCACCACTACCACACCTCCTGCCCCCAAGCCAGCCCCTCACTATCTGATCAAGGGCAGAGAGCAGGAACTGACTAAAGAGGAATTCTACAAAATTTCTCCCAGCAAAATCAAAGCCATCGAGGTCTTGAAAGAGGGCACCAAAGCCATTCAGGAAAGAGGTCTGAAAGAGGATGGCAGAAGCTACATCATCGTTACTCTGGAGAAATAACAGACAAAACGTATCCCTTTTTCTTCAGCGACTCAATCTTAACGGTCACATCATGCTGAAGAG
>OBKV01000544.1_pt1 | contig 29476 bp, 23 predicted proteins | sample 1517301 | NCBI WGS metagenome assembly OBKV01 (sample SAMN04571685, study PRJEB22368) | human gut metagenome | biome: human gut; material: stool | host: Homo sapiens | place: Luxembourg | collected 2012-06-29 | reverse complement strand
GATGCAAAGGTAATATATTATATAGGTACCGCCATACGGGCTAATGGTGATTTACTTCCTTTTCCCTGCGTCATAAGTTATCTCCTGCCGGCACTTCACCTTACTCCCGTTCAAAAAGTGTTCGAATATCAGCCCAAGGTAGTTCTCCATATTCTCCGAGAACTCTTTATTCACATCAGGGTCACCGCTGTTAGGTATATCGAGCCTGTAATACAGTCCATCCAGCAACGCCGTGGTAATATACTTCGGAATGGTGCAGAAATACCCACCTTTGTCTTTAATAAGCGGGTACTTCACATGGGGCGCATCATTGAAGAAACCGAACAGTTTGTCTTCATCATAGCTGCAATAGTCTTTGCACAGCCGTTTCAGTTCTGGTAACGGCTTGCTTATCTGCGATAGCAAATAATCCAACGCCGTTTTAGTCACTTCGTCAAAACTCTTTCTCTTCGGCGTGAAATAATCCTCTTTCACATGGAACCGGCCATTACCCGCAAATATGGCGTACACGAAGAACGCCATCTTAAAATACGCATCCAGCGGCATTCCCATTTTATCTTCAGCATACGCCTTTATCTTTGGCGTTTTATACAGATAGTAGTACCGGTACAATGCCCTCAGTTCGTTGTCTTTAGCCAGTATCTTGAATTGATTGAAGATGTACGAGTTCAACCACACAAACACCTCTTCGTCTATCTGTTTGTGACTAACCTCCTGATGCAGCTCCTCTATCTTGTTGCAGATGGCACGCCTTGGATTTACATCCCTCAAGCTCTTCTGGGTGGGGAAATCATCACAATATTTGATGATATTAGCAATAAGAAAGTCAGCGAACCACACCTCCACGCTATTAGCTTCCGAATGGTTCACGCCAGGTACATATGCCCTATTTGTGTTGCCACCCGCACTCGTCTGCATGTATGCCCTTACCACTTCTAAGTTGTCATACACATTCAGTTCCGACAGCTTATTCAGTACTGGTTTTATCTTGGAGAAATAGTTCATTGGCCTTTACTTCATTAATCATTCCAACCTCTTCGTCATAGTGCCCTATGGTTATTATTGTTTTCACTTAAAAAGAGGGCAAGTCCGGCAAGCCTCGCTTGCCCTCATAACCATTAACCCAGAGCGTTCGAATCCCTTTCGGGCCTACCAGCACCAGTGGTTTATTAACGCCATAGCCACAAAAGGGCTACAGTCGACATCTGCCCCGAAGGACAAATGCGGCATCCCAAAGAATGCCCATCGCTCCATAGAGCGAATAGTCCACTCATACAGTAGAACCCCAGTAAGAACTGGAATTAACAAGTCGTTTGGCGGGTCTTCCTCCAACGAGGTTCACCAATACTCTTGTCCAAACGAATGAGTGGGGCCTTGCTCTGCCGCAAGGTTACATTTTGAATGTGCGGACACATCCAGTTTCTATATCGAGTTCTTTGCAGAACATATCAATTCTCTTTTCATCTTCCGGTGAATGATAACTAAACTCCCACAGGACATCATCCTTAACCGAAGATTTCAGTTGTTTGTAGTAGTCCATATCAACCGCACCAAGCGAGCAGCCAATGATGGTTATCTTTTCTACATTACCCAACGAGTCAAAGAACCCCATGTGACCATCTATGATCTTCCTGGTATTCTTGAAGTTGGAGTCATAATACTTCTCCAACCGCTCTTCTGCGGCCTCCACGGCATAATATCGTATGGGCAACCGCCAATTTCCTGTCCAGTCATTCTCATGAAAAAACGCCAAATATGCTAATTTGTCGTTTCTGAAATACCGTCCTTTCTTGTCTTTCTGCACATGACGGTAACGGCGACGGTTCTGATTCTTGTGCTTCCAACGTTCAAAAGCCTCTTGATCATCCGAATGATGCCCCAACACCAGCGACCCAAACTTATCTTTTCTGCACCCGTGAATATAACATATCTGCTCAGAAGGAATACCATATTCACTTTCTAGGAACAAAGTATAGTTAAAGTTCAGAAAGATGGCATCTTTGTCTATATCCAGCATCCTCTTCCGAAATCCCTTGGCATAATGAAGCGTGTTTATCCATCGATGGAAATGATACTTCATCTCAACTGTGCAAGACGTGACGGCATCTGTTATTTCATCCAGAGGCGCAAAATACTGGGCGTAACTAAAGTCATCATCATCCTCATCTACTCGTGGCAACTGCATATCAAGCATATCAAACACCTTCTCCCTGTTTAGTTCACTAAGGTTGGTTTCAAAGTCTCGCCACAGATTTGAACGGCTCCAAGTGGCCACAGGATAGCGCAATCCATATTCGTTATGTCTGTACTCGTATGGTTGCATACACAAAAACCAGCCTACGGGCGTTGAAAAGCTTCTTTCCAAAGAGCGAGGTCCAAAATACAAGTCGAAATACCCCACTGTTTGGGGACTTCTCCTAAACAGATAACGGCGAAAGCACATATATCCCGATTCAGCCCCGTGATAGCGGTCGAAACCATTTCCTATCACATATAGGTGCTTGGCCTGTTTCCCTCCAACTTTATATTGCCGCTGTAGAGAACGTGGCGCAAGTGAACCTCCCTTGTCGTAGCAGTATTTTGTCATCTCTTCCACCACCTGCGACTTTGGCATATCTAAAGGCAAGGTACTCAAAAGCGAACTAACATTAAAGGGCTTTAAGTACTCTAATCCTTCCAGTGGCAACATACCGTGGAGTTCCGAAAACCAATCCTGTGCCCGGAAGACAAACACACTTCTTTTATACTCTTCCGCATTTTTGTCCAGCTTCGTGGCACCATTTCTTTGAGAGGGTACTATGACTTTTATCCTTCTCAGGATTTCCTTCAATTCGTGTTTCTGAGAAACACTATATTCCTTCGATTTCCTCACGGCTTGATAGTGCGCAGTTATTCTGTTCCTCAGCGTTCCAGCCTGCGATTGTTTCCCTACTGCCATATAGAAAGCCACCATGACCTCTGCCATTTTGAATCTCATCAAAGCGGCATCATACCCCTCTAAAGGTTCCGGCACCTCTCTTTCAAACAAGGCATTTAATTCATAGGCACAACGTAACATCTTCTCCATATTGCCATCTTCCACAGCCTTATGGAGTTCTAATATCGATTGTAAGAGTTTTGCCTTGTTCATAGTCCCTTCGAAATGATCAAGTATTCACCACTAAATGATTCTCACACATACTGATTCACATGCTTATTCTCATCCGCAAGAGCCAGCAGTTTCTCAAACAGATCCACCCTTTCAGGCTTCATTTCCCCCGCATTCATTCTCTTCCTATTCGCCTTTACCCAATTCAGCATATCATGTTCCTCAATTCTATGCCGTGAAGGATTACGATGATTGGCCTCAACAAAGTCAACCACCTCCTTATATTTGGTTAGCCATCTCGTCTCTTGATCCATAATCGTTAACCTTTAATCATGAACCGTAAACCATCTGTATTCCAAGGTTCGTCTTGAGTCATAATTTTCTATTTCATTATTCCCCAGTCGTCATCTTATGGAATTCTTCACGTCTCTTCTTCACCGACGATTCAAACATAATAAGGTCAGCCCTTCCTATTGTTGTATACATCAAATAGTGTGGAACTGCCTGCGAGAAATCATACTTTAGGCCTTCCACTTCTTCACCAGCCTTTAACTGTCGGTATAGCTTAGCCCTGTTTTCAAAGTACATCGAGAGAGCGTTGACTTTTCCAGTAAGCATTGGATCCATTGGTTTTGCATTTTCCTGCCGTGCGTTTTCGACCAATGGCGTCATAATAAACGACGTTCTCAGCATGTGTGAAATAAAGGCAAGCCAATTCCTATGTATATCCTGCTTAGCTGCCATATTCAACTGATTCATGATGCGAATATACAATGTAGAAGATTCCACCACATCTAAAGGAAGATAAGATGATGTTACCGCAGAAGCACCTACTGCAAGAAGTGCATTAGCAACAGTATTCACATCATTGTAGCATGGAGCGGTATTACAAGCTGACAAGAACACAAGTCTAGCTGAGATTTTACGTTTAGAAATATCTTGGGGATACACCTTCTCATCTCCCATATATATGTAGCTCTGGTGGAGTGTAAGGTCTGTCCCTCCATGAGTGTCTATTATCAGCAACTCAGGCTGATACTTTTTCACTGCGTCCTCAAAAGCTTTCAAACTTAAGCATATTTCCGTCTTCGCGCCCAAGGCACTGGCACAAATGTCTGCCTTATCTTGCCACTCCTTAAAAGCCTCATCCCTACATCCATATACCACTAGCGTTTTTGTCAGTATGTCCTCTGGTATTCTGTATAAACTTGAAAACCTAGCAATACCATAATGAGTCAACATTCCAGAAGCGGGAGTTTCCGGCATTCTGCATACATCATGAGTAAAACCAAGAGGAATCCCGTTCACCTCCATCCATTCTATAGGCAGGTCTGTCATGGCCACAATCTGTGCAGGCATCTTCTCAAGCATTTTTGCCGTTTTAGGAGCCAACAATTTTTCAGCCATTATTTCACCCACCTTGTGAATCGCCTTGTCGTATGCCATTCTGTCTTTCGAATAGGCTAATTGCACATTATTCTTAGCCCCAACATACGACAGCTCTGTATTTATGCTTTTACAGATAATAGGCAACCTTAAGTATGGCGAAAAGTGAAAAGAGCAGTGAAGGTTCGCCACAATATCAAGGAAGTCAAGCCTACTAGCATGAAACAGTTTAATGAAAGCATTTATCTTCTTGAAGTCAGTTGTACCAACTGATTCCGCACTGAAATCATAGCAATAGTTTGGAGTCTGTTCAAGTTCAACAACTTTGTCTATAGCTTGCATAGACTCTTCCGACTTCGCCATCAGTTTGAACAGATCTCTTACATCCTTTGTAGTATATGGTGCAGCAATAACAATTGGAGGGTAATTCTGGTCGCTGAAACCAAGCGTTTTCCCTGATACGGTATTGAAAGCATCCCGACACAAGCAATATAGCTGACTTAATATGTCAACTGATTTCTCCTGTCTATTCCAGACATACATATCTGATAGGGCCTCGCAAGTCTTTTCTTTCAGATGCTCAAACTCCACCTCACTATTGATGTGAGTGCCAACACCCCAGTTACCCAAAGCAGAAGACAATGTGAAAAATGTTATATTTGCAGGCTTAAAATAAGGAAACTCCACACTCCCTCCACATAAAGGGACACATAACGGAGCTTCAATTTCTGACATCAACGGCTTTGCATATTCAAATAAGAATTCCCAAAATTCCTCTGCCGATGCCACAACTTGCGGCATTACAAATTTGCCCTTTTTCGTCTCATCAATCCAGAACAGGCAATTCTTTGTGCATATTCTTGAAAGGCTAATATTCATTTCTATCAGCTCTTCGTCGTTATCCGTACATATCAAGAACACATTAAGTCCTTCTGTAAAGGCAATACTCAACGGTGGTTCTTCTATAGAATCATTGAATATGAAATCAACATCCAACCCGCTCTTCACACCCGCCAACAACACCCTCTGTAGATAGTCACAACCATGAAGGTAATGATATACATTATGAGGCAGGCTGGTCAGATACTGAAGCAACCCATGCCCCATACACAGAGGAGGAAGGGTAGCAATAGGATTGGGTGCGGTCCTCCTCCCTAACATTACGAAATAACGGATGATGCCGTATGTCGGATTTATCTCTACCACCTTACAATTATTATGGATGTTTATTCGTCAATATCTCAGCATCAAACAGGGGTAACATGCACTGAATTTTCTTTACCCATACCTCATCAGTTTTGGAACTGACAGCGCAAGCTATTCCTATCAATCCTCCTTGGTGATTTATAACAGGAGACCCACTTAATCCTTTCCATTCAGCCAGCACAACAGGCTTTGAATACTTCAATACATAATAATTCCCATCATCTCTGACATACTTCAAGCCATCGTGGGAAATAAGTTCAGACTGCATTACAATCTGCCCGCTTGGATCTAACACAAATTTTGGTTTTACTCTACCAAACACAAAGTAATCTTCATCTTTATCAGCTACGCAGATACAACTAGAGTCCAAATGCTTTTTCTTTTCACCCAGAGCCACCTGAGCGCCATTCAGTTTACACTCGTTTGTAATATAGTTGACCTTTTTTTGGAAATCATTCATCATCAGGAAAGCACCATCAAACAGTGGAAGTTCGGTAACACTACCCGTATTCATATTCACTTTCAGATGAGTACAAAACACAATACCGCCCAACGTTACCAACTCCGTATAATAACGTCCATTTGCATCCTGGCCAATGTTATTAGTCTGAATGAATGCGTTCTTATCAACTCTCCTTATACCGTTATCATGAGTATTCACAACATGGTCTGCTGTTACAAAGAACGATTCTCCTTTATAATCAAGGATAAAACCACTCCCTACGCCTGTAGGCAAAACTGATGTTCCATTTACAGGCGATGACACAATCTGATAACGAATATGCTCAAAATATTCCGTTAATTCTTTTAGATTCATAGTTTTAGAGTTTAATGTTTATTTTGACCTTTGTTGTACATAAGTGCCAAACACAATTTTGACATATTACCAGAATTATCGTTTAATCTCCACCTCAACCATATCCATGAGTTGAGGGAGTTTTTCTTCTATCTTCTTACACTTGACTTTACCACGAAAGAAGTCCATATCATCCAGCAACTCATTGGCCATTGCTTCTGGCATATCGCCACCATAACCACCTGCCACGACGGCGATAGCAGCAAGTTTGCGGGCATCCTTGTCCGCTCTCATTCCCGTACTCATCAGTATCATGGGCAGCGTCTCAAATAGGATGTTGCAATAGCACAACAGCTCAGAGAAATAATCGTCTTCCATGAGAAAGGCATCAAGCATCTCTTCTTCATACTGTCGAAGCAAGAGGAAGAACCTTTCCTTCCTAATCTTACCTTTCAGGCACTGAGGCTGTGTCATCACCCAAAACAGTGCATGCGACAGAACTATACGATCCTCCGAGGAGTGATAGTAGAAAAGGCTATCATCCTCCTTGGTATGCATTTCCTTCAACTTCTGTTCCATGTCAGAGAACATCTGCTTCCGCCTCTCTTTCAAATCTTCTCTATCTTGACCTGTCATATAGAACACTATCCCTTCTCTCTCAGCTTCCCTTTAAACACACTATCCACGACTTTTGCATTAGGCAGCTGGTTCAGCAAAGACTCAACAATAATCCTATCTGCCTCTGAAGTCAGCGGGCCAAGCATTATTTCAACATTAGCCAGTTTTGATGGGTCTATATCCAAGTCTATGTGCGTGGTATTGATTGGCTTATTAGAGGCAATACTTGGTCCCAGTGTTTCAAAAATGCTCATCAGGATTTCGTATGGTTTAATATCTTTTTTGCTGACCATTTCGTTAATCGCACCTGACATATTAACTGGCTGAACATTAATTTTGAATCTTGACTCTTGCTGTATCTCCCACTCTTTCCGCTTAAAAGTACCTACTTGTGTTGTAGAAACAACAATACCATCTTTGCCTGCTGGCACGATGAGCTTTTTGATTTCCTCTTGTGGATCTTCCACATAGACAATATCAAACAATTTAGCCTCGTTGGTAAATGATGATACCATATAGTCTGGTCCGAAACTCATTGGACTTGGCAACAGACTGACAAATTTATCATTTACTCGGTATGTCTTAAAAGGCATCTCGTCGATACCAATCCTTACGCCCTTGTATCTTGTATACATATTCCACAAAGCCAGATTCTCCTTGTCACTTTTTGTCCAGCATGAAACAAAAGTGTACATACCAAGTTTAACCTGTGTTGGACCTGACCCATAACAAGACTCCTCAATGTCATCAACCATATCGAGCCTATTTAACCTGATTTTCTGGCTCTTCAAAATAAGAGCCAAAGTTTGTATCGATGTATAATGGTATATCATACTTTTCTCGATATCACTTCTATTTGCCATTAAATGCCTTGTCTATCCGCTTTAGACCGGCCTTTATTAGGGGGCTAATAGATTTTCCCAGTTCTAATGTAACTTCTTCGAAATCATGCAGACGCTTGATGGTTTCTGACCAGCCGATTCCATCAAGAACCTCTCTCTGTTTCATATAATCATGATCTCGATGAGCACCTGTATTGTGTCGTACACTTGATAGCACCATTTTTTCTCGTTTAAAGAAATTTTGTAGCCTCTTACGTGCAATCCTTGTCTTAGCCAAATCTGCAGCACTTAATAGTTTTGAAGCAATGTCTTGAAATTTCTTTCCAGTCATCTCTTGCAGATCATTACACCATTCATACATCATCACAGATGCTTCTACAACAAGTCTCTCCTTGCTGCTTTCGTTTTTCTCAAAGTACAATGCTTTTTGCAAACCCTTCGTTTCATATGAACATTGCTGAGCCTGAGCTGCTATATTAAGAATAAACTCCTGTTCTTCAAAAGCCCTTCTGTTTGTCATCAGGTAATGAGTAGGATTGCCCGAATCTATCTTTGAGTTGATAATGGATATTTGATTCCTACAGTAATTGATTTGAATTCTGAAAAGTTCCAAATTCACTTTTTCCTCCTTTACGATAGCTTCCAAAGCACAACGCAATTCGTCACCATCAGCAGAATCCATCCTCTGCTCAAGAAATATATCAATGAATTTATCCATTGCTAGATTAGTTTTTCAACCTTCTTTACTTGATGAGTCATATCCGCAGGATTATCCCCTCGCCGACGCATTACTTTCTTATGTACATATAATGGTGCTATTTCCCTTATAGCTGCTAATGCTTCTTTAGAAGCCACCACTATCCATCCCTCACCTGTCTCATAATGACTTCTTGTGAATACATTTGTGTTTCCACTTTGCCAATATATTGACTCAACCATCTTTTCTCCTTCTCCGTTAATCCATGCGAAATGTCCTTCTTTTGAAGGTTTCCATCCTATAGAGAATGCCATAGCGGGATTGAAGGCTATCCAATGACTCTTATTTGAAAAGTCTGTATAATATCCTCCTCTCAACAAAATAGCCTCTGGATCATCTTGTCCCATATTTAGATAGTTTGATGTCAACTTCATAAAAGGGCTTTCGCTAAAGATAGATGTGCCTCTGTCTTTGGGGGCACCTTCAGAAAATGAAATTTTGGACTCGTACTCTTCCATGGCTGGATTGTCACCCATTTTTTTCAAATGAGTGTACTCCCCGATAACTTCAAACCCTTCAAATTTAGGTAATGTCTCTTTCAAACGTGGGGACTCCCATGCCTTTGTAATCCAATTATCCTTAACTATCCATTCATCAGGAGAACCTATCCGTTGAATAAAATCTGGTCTCGGTCTTGATTCTATCAGAATATTTGCAAAGTCCCGTGAGATAAACCAACCATCAAAATATCGCCCGTTTACAGTTCCTCCATCCATCAATTCTGAAGCAACTTCTAACATGCCATCTAATGCAGCGTCTGCATGAACCTTTCTGTAAGGACATCTTAAACTGATACGGTCATAGTGACGATTTATGGCCTTATCTTTATTAACATTGCCTTTGCCAGTATCACCATATTTTTTCATCAGTTCCAGAGCTCTGTACTCTAACGTACGTTGATCTATTCCTGTACAATATGACAAGTAACCACTCCAATGCGAGGCAACTCCCATCACACTACTTGCATCTTTCCAATCTATGTCTGTAGAACTTTCTTTTCCGGGAATCCAACTTAGCGACTCGGATTCTGATGGAGAAAAGACTAAATCATAGACTGCCGGCAATGTCTTTCGTGGAATCTGCGGCTGATGCTCTCCTAATGCATGCAGGATCTTGTTAGCATATAGGCGATACTGGTAATTGGATGATAAAGCTTCCTGCTGTGCCACTTCTCGAAAATCAGAGAGATGCGCTGACTTTAATTCTGCCATATAGCATCCTATTTCCAATTTCATCCTTTCTGCATGAACGTCATTAGGTAACACCTCCAAGACGGATACTCCTGTTTCATCGTAAATTTTTGCCAATAACATTTTGGCACGTTCAGCAACACATACCACTGGCATCTTGGCTAATAGAAGGAGCCAGTCCCTTAATAATTCACAAACAGAACTTGTGTCTGGTGCTATTTCAGGCTTATCTTTATCATTACATGTATCCTCACGCAAAATCCGATTCATGTAAGTTAACTCCTCAGCGAATAGTCGTTCGAAGTCAATCTTATCAGTCAATAATGGTACTATCTCGTCAAGATATTGTATAGCTCCATAAGAATAGCCAACAGGAATGTCACTCGCAAACAAATCCAGCGCAAACTCCCTTCCTCGCTCTTTATCTATCTCTTGAAGTTCCTGGCATATATCTATCCTCGACCCTCCATCATAGAATCGCGCCCATCCTGAAGCGTTAGAATCCGAAAGTGCTTGCACAGCTGCTCCCCATGCTTCATCAGCATGCCCTTCAATACGAAGCCTTTTGGCTGTAGCTAGCACCTTATATCTTTCTCGTTCTTGGTCCTTATCGGGCTGTTTTGCTTCTGGATGCAACTTCTCTTCCAAGGCAGTCAGCATTCCCTCTACGATGTTTTCTGGGCATTCTGTTTTTATCTTTTGCCGCAATTTTGAAAGTTCTGTATGGAAGCCACTACCTAATATCCGTTGTCCGTTTACAACAAACGCCTGTAAAAGAGAAGTTCCCAAATCATAAGCGTCGTTTTCGTCCAAGTATAGATGCAAGTCTTCATACACACTTATCAACGCGTGATACTCTTCCGGAGTTTCAGCCCTTTTCAAGAGTGCATTCAAAATGACAGTTGATACGGATTGGTAGTATTCAAATTCTTCATCCAACATCCAGGATGCCATCTTTAAGCCTGAACGCAAATTATACCTAAACGTTCTATATAGCAGTTCATGAGCTGCTCGATATGTAGTCCGAGTTTCTGCTATCTCGTCTATATGTCGCAGTCGTGAAGTCAGCCAGTGAGCATATTCCATAGCATGATCAGGGTCACGTTGCATAGCATTTCCCAACCACTCTGCAAAGACACTTGGTTGAGCATCTTTTCGATAACCTACCCCGAAGGTCTCCTCTATCATCTGATGGAAGTATTCCTCTGCCCGGTCATAACATGCCATTTCCAACCACGCTTCTCCTTGTTCTAGTGACTCGGATACTCGTCCGTCCAAGTCTTTCCAATTCATCATCAGCTCGTCAACCTTGGCCAGTTGCCGCTTGCACCACTCATGATCGAATCCTTCGCGGAACAATGTCATAACAACCTTCCTTCGGACTGCGCCATCAGCTTTGCAGTCATTTTCCGAAAAATACTTATCAAAGCTGTAAGCAACCTTTTCAACTATGTCATCCCCAAAGTCTTTCGCCATTTTGATGACAAACTCATAGAAGTCCTTCCTTTGTTGTGCTATCGTGTAAGCATACCTATTATGGTCTGGCAACGGACTTTCTAATGTATCAAAGTAGCGCAGACTATGAGTTATCAAAGGCAGGAAACTATATTCTTTTATTCCAGCTTTCGCTTTCCCTGACATCTGGGCTATACTAAAAACTCTTCTAGCATAATTAACCATCAGGTCATTGTCTTTATGCTCCGGATTGTCTGGAACAAGCATGGTCATACTGTCATTATATCCATATGCTGCCCTCGTTTTTACATAGAATATAAAAGGCTGTAAGGTTTCAAACTTTTGCCCAACCTCACTTTGATAAAAGGTTCCGAGGCCACTCCAATTAATTTTATTCAGATAATCCGTTATAATTTTTGTAGGTTGGTTACTTCTTTGAGCCAAGTTAGCCATAATCATAGTGGTGATATCACGTTGGGGCATGGTAGCAAACAGTTTCTCTATCTCGACAAAATATTGAGATAATTGCGCCACGCTTCCGTTATCATTGCTCAACCGTATGATGGCATTATCGTATGCACGGAACAAAGTTGAAACGTATGAAGTATCATTTGACGTACTTTGTACCATAGCTTCAAATTCCTTCCAACGGTTCTGAGCAATCAGAGAATTAAGATACGACAAAAAAAGGACTCGAATGAATCTTTCGCCATCAAAATTTTCATCATCATACTGAGCAAATGACTCTAGATAGGGAATGAAAATTGCTATTTGTTTCTCAATGTCTGTCCATTCCATGAAATATCCTGCAGTTTTCACCCATTCTGTCAGATACTCTTCCTTATTTTGAAGATCACGATAACGATTATGGTGTTCCTCTGGCTTGTGGGACAAGAATTCTGGATAGGACAAAGTAAACAACAGGTTAGCTTCGTCTTTATCACCAACCTTCAAATACGCTACCGCCAACTCAAGTGCATAGTGTTGTGAGCAATGCAGTTGGCGATCTTCTCTAACAACAGCCTTGGCAAGCGTACTGCGTCCCGTGTGAATGAAATCTTCTGCTAGCGACAACACAGAAAGATCTTGATTATCCATCTGTGTCAACTGATTTTCAAAAAGCAGATACCTAACCAACAAATAGGGGTCTCTACGTCTTCGAGCTATTTCCACTCCCCTTCTTAGGTCTCGTTGGATGCTCCATAACGGACGGTAATTCTGAGCTTGTCTGAAAAGATAATCCGGAGTCAGTAATTCCAAAAAATCATCATACTGCTCTGCATTGTAAAGGTAGTATCCTTTCTCCCATCCGTTTTTAAAATGCTCCGCTAATCGCTTGTAGTAATCTATGTCCTTTGTCTTGGAATAGTTTCCTGTCAATGCATCTTCTGCTGTTTTATCCAACAGATATTGTCGGAACGAGTTATGGAAAAAAGATAGTGACTGTCCTCCTTCGTCGTATCTGAACAGATGCCACATTCCATTCTTGATGTCCATCAACGAATCCTCAGTGCATAAGGCTCTGACGTCATCCAACAGAATGTTTCCAGTAATTCTGGCAACTAGGCCCAATGCATCTTTTACAGAATATTTATCGAGTTTTTCTCCAACTATTCGTGCATAGTAGTCTTCCACTCCTTCTGGTGTATCATCTAGATTATCAACGGCTTGCTCACCTACTGTAGCTATATGATTCAACAAATAACGTAAATACAGCGGATGTCCGTGTGACTTATTCCAACATCTTTCAAGGACTTTATTTGTTATTAGTTTGGGGGCTAATAGTTTCTGGCATAGACTCTCTGATTCCTCTTGACTCAATGGAGGCATCTCTATCAGATTACCAATAGTTCTGGATTCCTTTTCTATGGCCCTATTCAGTTTTAAGTTATCAAAGTGCTGGCTGCCTAACACGAAGATGACGCCTTCAGGAATATCTACAGGGGCTGGTAATACTTTCATCAGAGTTTCCTGGCATTCTGTATATTCGCGGGTAATATGATCCAATCCATCAATGATAATGACATACGGTTTCCCAGTCTGTTTATATGTAGTCGACATTTCATCCATTTGCCGATAGAATCTGTCCTGCAGTACCGAATAGTCCTGATTAGGAAGTATTGTCCTATTGCCTTCAACTCCTGTTTTATGTATCAACAGAACTATATCATGCAGAAAGGCTAGCCCACTACCTCTTCTGTAGTCGTTATTCTTCTGCGATGATGGATTCAGAAAGTCAAAAGCATAAAATCTCACAGAGGGATTATGGATATTCCTTGCCCACTGTGTCAGCAGCGTAGATTTACCAGAGCCAGGTGACCCCTTCAAAAAAACATATCCCTTGGACTTACCCTGCATGGCTTTATTGAGCAATGTTATACCATGTGCATTGGGAACGTATGAGTCTTCAGGTACATTTAGGTTATGGTCAAAAGTCGTTTCAAACCTCTTTGCCCATTTTAATCGGCTAATTATTTCCTTTACGGTCAGTCGAATCTCGAATCCTTCTCTGCCCGCCATTTCCTGAATCATCCGATATAGGCAGATGATGTCATAAGTCCTTTGATCTTCTTCTATTCTTCTTACCTCAACAATCTCCTGTTTGTAATCAGGGAGGAAACGGAATACGCGCCAAAAACCATCCCATTCTCTTTCATAAAGTCCTGTGACTTGTCGCAGTTCTGCCAGTGCATTATCCCATTTATTATCTATAGCCTCTCCCGTTCCCAATTTGCTGAGCACTCCTTCTACGTAAGCTCGGAATCCACCTGAGTTCTTTCCTGCAAGCGCATTGATAGTATAATCACCTTCTGTCAGAGTTCTGTTTGTCAACAAATGAGGTATTATTGTCTTATCTGGATAGAGCTGTTTTAACTTGCGCCATCCTTCTACCGCCTGCTTTATCAGTTCCTTAAAGGCCGGATATGCTATTGTTTTGTCATCGTCTGTACTCCATTTAATTTGATACGCAAAGACTTTGTCTGTAGTCGCATATACCACATCGTCAAGTTTACCAACATTTTCCTCCATGTCGGCAACACGAATCTCCTCTAGAGTTCCTGCCTCCATCGCATCATATATGCCAATAGCAAAAGTATCGTACTGCGCCAAGTATCCCCCCATCGCAGCACGTTCTCCTTTCAGCGTATATGTTATATCTTTGTCGGTATTACTCATAGCAACATCTTTTTAACAACTCAGCATTCCTTTTTCTCTATTTGATTCGTGTTTGGCCTTTTAACTATCTCATAAAACCGAATACTATAATCAAAATAGTTTTTCGCCAGTTCCTTATACTTTTTTCTATCTTCTTCTGGACAACGCAATCCAAATATCACCTCTGTCAACTTTCCTGGGAAGGGGTGAAGCCCATCACTCTCATCTATATATCTCCACTCCTTCTCATAATTCCAATCCGTAGGTTTCGTTGAGACACACATCCTAAATGTCGAATCTGTAAAAGGTACTTTTGCATTTATCTCCGTTTTGTCCTTCCCGAAGCGCATTTCAATTTTAGTCATTAGTTCCTCTGGATTAAACTCAGGAAGTTCATCACAATAATTCACAGGTAGGCAGTAGTCCTCGTTGGCCAACTTTGAACCTTCAGTTACTTCAAACCCAAGTGCTAGTCCTCTTGATTCATCAGCATAATGAGCCCACATCAATTGATTGGTGTCAGTCTCGCTAAGGCTAAATATACCTGTGTCGTGCAATCTAGATTCCAAACTTGCTATAATATGGTTGGGATTTGAAAAACGTGTTCCAGTTGCTTCATGAACCAAATCGTTTATCATTTGGTATCTCTTTTCCCATGTCTTGGAGTTCAATCTCTTCAGAAAACTATTCAAAGCTCTTCCTCTCAGTCCATAATATACCCTGCCCTCATGTAAGAACTTAGCTCCGAATACGGCAAAATTACATACCTGTATTACCTTATATTTCTGAATCATCTTCTTTTTTGCCCTATCAGTAAAATTAGCTATAGAGCATTCAAAAGGATCATTCAGTTTTTCCGGTTTTGACAACCATATCATCTTGTTTGTGAATATCTTTTCCGTATTTTCACCAACATTCCTATATTTGTACAGTATCTTAGGTTTATCCATAAAGCTGTTTCGCAATTTCACAAATACACAAACAGCCACGCCCTCATCGGCCGCAGCTGTTATCCTTATTACACTATTCTTCCCACTCTCTTCAACTCATCCTTAAACCCTTTGGTTGTTTCATCTATCCATTGTTTCCACAACCTCTTTTGGTTCTCCTTTTCTGTTGGCGAGAGTGCTGAATGTTCAATTTCCTTCTCTTTAAGTTCCTTTGCGCACTCTTTCACGGCATCTATCTGCCATTCCACAGCATCGCAACTTATGACCTTCACGCCGTATGCCGCCCACAACATCCCTTCAAGATATGCCTCAGTTGGATTCACTTCATTTATTGTCTTCATAACCTTCTGTATTTAAAACCAGCGGCAAAGGTACCAAGTAAAAATCATCTTGCGAAACATTACCAGCCACATCGTGCAAGCACCTACAAGCCATCAACTTACACCAGAAGAACAATAACAATATGACGCCAATAATTCCCATCACTCATCTCTCTCCTTTTCCAGCGCTATCAGCCAGTCAAAGAAAGCCACAGGATCTTCGCCCCCGCAATACTTATCAGAAATCTGTTTCAAAGCCGTCATAGACGTTTCAGCGTCAAACTGATATTCCGCATTAAAGCTCGGTGACGATATCGCATACAAACCGCCGTCTTCTGATAGTTTAGTCACGGTGAATACTGCAGAGTCGTATTCCCCTTGCGACTGCAATACCTCGCACAGTTCCGACCGTTCCGCATTATTCAGATATTCAAAATCGTCCAGCAAATTCTTGACATCAAAATCTGTCTGACCATCAACATCCTCGGTTTCGATCTCAAACCCGTACGATTCCAGTTTCTTTCGTATCTCGCTTAGTATCTTTTGCTTGCGCATATGGAAGAACACACTCTCTTTTTGCTGTGCTAAAGCTGTCAGCATCTCATCAGTCAGGAAATACGCTGCCAGATTATCACACTCCTGGCGACCATTTAGAATCTCTACAATGTCACTTCTGTCATCGCTCGTCAGCAATGCAAAGGCACTGGCGGGCTTGTTTCCCTTGTTATAGTAATACTCCCCGACATATGTCAGATTAGCGTCAGGCTCTATTTCTCTTCGTATCAACACCTGACACATGGTAATAAAGTTGCTGGCCGCAGACCCCGATCCAAACTTGAAGTTAAGCTTCTCATCCAGATCTATCTTGTCATAGTCTATGGCCGTTTCCTTCTCACCCTTCAGGAATTCATCAAACCGTTTGAAGATAGAGCGTACCACTCCCAGTGAACTGTTCTGGAACATCTGCTGATACGTCGTGTAGAAGAACCACTTCTCCAACTCATACAATTGTTTTTCCGTAGGATTCTCTATGATCTTGAAAAACAAGTGCGTAGCCGTTAGCTGCCTGGTGTAAGGCAACACCTTGTAATCTATCACCCCACAACGGCGGTACAAGAACTCAACGGCTTTATTAATATCTTTTTTCAGAGGCGTAAAAACCTTCGCCATATCAGCCTTCTTCAGAAACTCTAGCACCTTGTTCTCATAGAAATTATGACCGATATAGGTATAGCAACAATTCAGGATGTCATCCGACTTGATACCTCCAAATCCATATTCTGAAAGGTTTCGGGTAATCTCCGCAATCTCTTCCGACACCAGCACACTTTCCTTGTTCTTATAGGTCAGAGCCTGCAGCATCGCCATCTTCGAGATGTCTGTTCCTTCTGAGTTGATGCGCGAAAACACCGTACTCGACTCGTCCAGCGTGCAGTTCTCAATAATCATCTCACCTATCTCGTAGGTCTGAAGTATTGTGTTAATCTCCTTGATGCGGTTGATATAGAGTTTCGTCTTTTCCTCTGTCAGCCCGCTACTCATAATGTCTTGCAGCAGCCCCAGCATCGTGAACGTATCATATATCTTCGACACCTCATAGATATTCTTCTTCCGGTTCCGCTTGTTTTTATACACAAACGAGTCCTCGTCCAGGTCATAATACAATTGGAACTCCTCGGGCTTGTCTTTCTTGTCGGTCACGCAGCCGTAAAATGTTGTAGTGCGCTGCCTACCGTCCAGTATATAATACTCTGGCTTTATCTCATTCGATATCTTTTCTGTCAGCACATCCCTTACTGGTGGTATGTCAAGGTCCTTAGGCTTCCAGAGGATTATCGAACCTATGGGATAACCCTTTGATATACTGTCAAACAGATCCAGTATCTGGTTTTTCTTCCAAACATAGTCCCTCTGGAAAGCAGGTATGGCATACGTACCTTCTTCCAACTTGGTCGCTATCTCGCGCAGATACTCTCGCTCCGGTTTAATGCTTATTCTCGCCATATCTTTCTATACTATTTTCGCTATCTTCAAAAGCAACAGGCAAAACTCCGAGTAGGAACCGTTATGAAACACGAAGGTTCGACATTGGCTCTCAAACTCTGCCATTGTCATACCGTCGCTTATCGATTCCATCATCGTCTTTTTATACCCGTGCTCATCGTCCTTGAATTTGTAATAATCATAGTCTGCACTTGCTCTTGCCTCAGTCATATCAACGCCCTTGGCCTCGTATTTCTCAGGAGGGAAGTAGTTCTCTATGGCATTCTTCCACAACATGTGCCATACATAGCCATTGTAGTTGAATGTGTTGATGTCATCTTCTCCTAAATGCAGGTGGTCTTTATTAACCAAATACTCAAACAGGTGTTTCTTCTTATCATCGAAATAGGTCGCATCTCTTGTATCTCTATCAAATACCATACATACCTTCTTACGGTATTTGCTGTAGTATTCTCCTTTATTCTTCATCTCCGCAACGGCCTTGAATGCACCGAAGCCGCCACCATTCTCTGGAACCAGCAAGCAATCCTCAACTTTGTGCTGAAGATATCTAAACACGTTTCCGAACTTTCTGTGATTCGTATAGGCCCGTATCAGGTTCTTATAGATGTTCCATTCGTAAGGCCCGTTTTCCAACAACAGTTCCGATGGCTTAAACAGGATGATTCGTTGCTGCCACAAGGGGAAATCCGCCAACACGATTGTGGTAAGGTGCCTCTCCATGTCTTCTGGCAGCGACAAATACTCGCTGTAGCTTTGGAAAATCTCCTTGATATGGGGAGTGCCGTGTTGTTCCACGATTCCCCAAATGGCATCTACGATTCCTGCCCGTGGCTTGATATAGTGGCAATGCTCTATGATATTGCCTATCAATATCGCTTTATCCACAGGGTTGCCACCGTCGTTCAGATAATCCAGACTTATATCAACTATCATCGTCTCATCCTGTTGATTTCACGCAGCAACTCAAATCCCTCACTAAACACTCCTGTTGGCCAACTACTCAGGTCGCCATTATCGTTGATAGTTATTTTCTCCAAGAATGCCACCTGCTCTTCCTCATCGCGGTCCACAAAGTATATCACAATATCATCAGGAGTGAAGTCCACATCAGGATTTACCACCAGATGGCGGAACCCAAGCAAAAGGTTTTCTGAGTGTGACTCAATTACATAGCTGCAATGTCTTTCTTTTGCCGACTGCCCAAGCCTGTATGATATACAGGAGTGGCAGGCTGGGTGCAGGTGAAGTGCCGGTTGCTCTATAGCATTGATAGAACCTTCCTCTGCTATATACGATTGAGTAATGATGGGCAGCACTTGTGCTACGCCCTGCCCCACGCCCGTCATGTTTGTCTTGTAGCCATCCTTGGCCACTTGAAGGTTATATACTCCCGAGCTGTTAGCGGTATTGCCGAAGTCCAATTGTTGTCCTTCCAGATTCGTTCCCATCCATTCCGACACCTTCCTATATAGCTCTTTGTCGAGTCTGTATGAATTCAGCAGAATGTTATAAGCACCTCGCCCGTCATAGCCAACGGTAAGAGTATTGTCCTGTCCTTGATACACCACACAGTGCGGTGCCGGTATTCTAAATGGCCCAATATAGTTCACTTTTATTTTCAGGTCTTCTTCGTTGATTCCCAACTGGTGGAACATATCCTTTTCAATCAGTCCATGTATCGACGACTTGTCATCTTGCAATAGTTTATGCCCCTCCTGTTCTCCATGAAACACACTATATTTCTCCAATGCAATGGCTCCTGCATTCGTAAAATAAGATGCACCGATTTTCACTTCATCAGAGTAATGCAGCCCTAAGCCAAGGCCCGATGTTCCTCGTTTATAAAACAAATCTTCATATTCTGCTCCCATTGAGATGCCTTTGTTTGTCATTAGTAAAGGGTAGTCAATGTTCCCCGATAGCATGTTCTCCAACATGGGCAACAGTTTGAGCAGAGAACTCTTGCCGCTGCTGTTTTTACCTATTATCAGCGTAATAGGCTTTATCTCGATACTTGTCAAGTCTCGAAAAGCCTTATATCCTTTTACTCTTATCTCTCGTAGCATAAATATGAATCTTTATTATTTAAAACCTATTTTTAGTTCCGCTCCTCCGTGGATCAAGCTTCCTTTGGATGCCTCCCCCATTGCGGTACGAACAAAAAAGAACAAAACTCCCAAACTACTTCCAATATCCGCTTTATCCGTACCATCAGTTTTCGTTATGGTTATCGTTAGCTACGATAGTAGCTTTTGTACCACTCCGCAAATTTCCTCAATCCTTCTCTAAGTGTTATCTTCGGAGTAAACCCGAAGTCTCGCTCCAGGGCTGTTGCATCGGCATAGGTGGTGGGTACATCACCTGGCTGCATGGGGACAAGCTGCTTGTGTGCCTCGAAGTCGAAATCTGCAGGAAGGACACCGGCACGTACCAGTTCCTCTTGCAGGATATTCACGAAGTCCAGCAGATTTTCTGGCTGACCGCCTCCGATATTATATACTGCGTATGGAGGGATAGGCAGGCCGTCTTCACCCTTCTTACGTTTCGGTGCACCTTGCATCACACGATACACGCCCTCTACGATGTCATCGACGTACGTAAAGTCACGACGACAGTTGCCATAGTTGAATATCTGGATGGTCTCACCCTTCAGCAATTTGTTGGTAAAGCCGAAGTATGCCATATCAGGGCGACCAGCAGGGCCATATACCGTAAAAAAGCGAAGGCCCGTTGTGGGGATATCATACAGCTTCGAATAACAGTGGGCAAACAACTCATTGCTCTTCTTGGTAGCAGCATATAGCGACACAGGATTATCCACTCTGTCATCAGTACTGAATGGTACCTTCTTGTTGCCACCATATACGCTTGATGAAGAAGCATATACCAAATGCTCTACAGGGTAATGTCTGCACGCCTCCAATATATTATAGAAGCCTATCATGTTGCTTTGGATGTATGCATCAGGATTGGTGATGCTATAGCGCACGCCAGCCTGAGCAGCGAGGTTCACTACTACTTCAAAGTGGTACTTCTCGAACAGTCCATCAATCAACGCCTTGTCAGCCAAATCACCCTTGACGAACTCATATTCAATTCCCGCTGGCTTAGCCTTCTCAATCTCACTGAGGCGGTAATCTTTTAGTGTCGGATCATAATAATCATTCAGATTATCCAAGCCTACAATAGTACCCTCGCTCAATTCCTTAAACAAGCGTAGCACCAAGTTCGAGCCTATAAATCCAGCACTTCCTGTAACTAATATTGTCTTCATTCTTCAATTTTCAATTTTCAATCTTCTATCAGTCCCTCTTGAAAATATCGCGAGTATATACCTTCTCCTGAACATCATCCAGAGCCTCGTCATAGCGGTTGGCAATAATGGCATCACTCTGCTTTTTAAACTCTTCCAAGTTATTCACGACACGTGACCCGAAGAACGTCTCGCCATCCTTTAGCGTTGGCTCATAGATGATGATATTGGCACCCTTGGCCTTCACACGTTTCATGATACCCTGGATAGCACTCTGACGGAAATTATCCGAATTAGACTTCATCGTCAGACGGAACACACCGATGGTCACTTCCTTCTCTGCGTTCTCATTCCAGTCACTATTAGCTGTATAGTAACCAGCCTTGCGTAGCACTTCATCAGCAATAAAGTCTTTACGAGTACGGTTACTCTCCACGATGGCCGTCATCATGTTCTGAGGCACATCCGCATAGTTAGCCAACAACTGTTTGGTATCTTTTGGCAGACAATAGCCGCCATAACCAAACGAAGGATTATTATAGTGTGTGCCAATACGCGGATCCAGACCTACGCCCGATATGATGGCCTGGCTGTCCAGTCCCTTCACCTCAGCATACGTATCAAGCTCATTGAAATAGCTCACACGCAGAGCTAAATAAGTATTAGCAAACAGCTTCACGGCTTCTGCCTCCGTCATGCCCATAAACAAGGTATCGACATTCTCCTTGATAGCTCCTTCCTGCAACAGTCCTGCAAAAGTCTTAGCCTTCTCTTCTGCCTTCGGATTACCTATCGCTGTAATGGCAGCATTCTCCTCATCCCACTTCCTGTTTCTATCAGCAGGCAATATCTTTGGATAGCCAACAATGATGCGAGAGGGATAAAGGTTGTCATACAATGCCTTGCTCTCACGCAGAAACTCCGGCGAGAAGAGCAAGTTAAACTTCTTTCCTTTCAACTCTGGATCAGTCAAGAACTTCAGCGCATACTTTACATACAGAGAACGGCAATACCCGACAGGGATAGTACTCTTAATCACCATCACTGCATCGGGATTCACGCTCAGCACGAGGTCAATCACATCCTCAATATGGTGCGTATCAAAGAAATTCTTCTGCGGGTCATAGTTCGTCGGAGCCGCAATCACAACAAAGTCAGCATCCTTATAGGCTGCCTTTCCATCCAGCGTTGCCGTCAAGTTAAGCTCCTTCTCTGCTAAATACTTCTCAATATACTCATCCTGAATAGGCGAGATCTTTTTGTTGATTTTCTCCACCTTTTCAGGTATCACGTCAACAGCTGTTACGTGGTTCTTCTGTGCCAACAAAGTGGCGATACTCATACCGACATAGCCGGTTCCTGCTACTGCAATTTTCATTGTATAATAAGTTTTTATTCGTTAGATTCGTGAAATTCGTGTTCGTTACTTACCGTATTTCTCAACCGCTTCGTAATAGGTGTCTAATGACCCTATATCAAAGCGTCCAGCACTCATTGGCCAGGCATGCATGGTTGTATGTTCCACCATATAGTGAGCAAGGTTGCCCGGAGCATCCTTGCCACAGCCATTCTCTACCGAGTGGCGAACCAAGTTCAAATCCTTCTTCAGATAGATATAGAACGGTGGCACAGCCCAGTGACTCTTTGGCACTTGTGGTTTTTCTTCCATGCCCAGCACCTTGTTATTGGCATCCAGTTCCACGACTCCCGTCCTTTGTAATTTCTCTATCAAAGGCTGCTCATGACACATACTGCAACTCGTCTGTTTCTCCTTTGCGAAGTTCACAAACTCCTGGAATGAGAAGAACAGCAGATTATCTGCAGCCACTACTAACAAATCATCATCGATGTGGAGCTTATCCATTGCATACAACAAGTCGCATACAGCACCAAGGCGAGTATCGTTAGTTTCAGTACCATCATCTACAATGGTAATCGGCTTGCTATAATGCAAATCTTTCTTCCAATCTTCGAAGATGCTAGCAAACTTATGGTTCGTGATAATGATATGCTCATCTATCTCCGAAATCCTGTCGATATCATCCAACATTCTTCCCAAGATAGTATTCTCTCCAATCTTTAACAATGGCTTTGGGAAATTCTTCGTCAAATCTCCCAATCTCGTGGCATATCCTGCCGCAATAACAATATTCTTCACTCCTTTATTTTTTTAATATTTTAATTTTGCAGCTCAGCTGCGACAAACCTCGCTCCATCATCGGGTTTCACCCAATACACCTTGAACGTTTCTGCATATTCAGGATATTCCTTCAGATATTGCTCAGTCAACTCTTTCTCTATTTGCTCCTTGTACTTCGGATCAACAAGTGCTATGACGGCACCCTTGAATCCCGCACCTGAGAATCTGCCTCCATACACCCCTTGCAAAGGACGCATGATGTTGTATATTGAAATAAGTTCGGGAGAGCCACATTCGTAGTTATGGATTGACGATTCGCACGAGTCGAAACTGAGTTTTCCGAACAGTTGCAGATTACCCGTTTCCCATGCCGTAACTCCCTGCCTCACCCTTCGGTATTCGCTATAGAAATGTTCGGCACGACGAGCGAATCGCAGTGGCATCATGTCCCTTGTCTTGTCGAATGTCTCCTTTGGAATATCCCTCAGGAATGTCTTGTCGAATGTCTTCAGCGGTTGGTTATGATATGCGAGCATATTCCATGCCGCCGTCTTACATTCATATACGCGTAGATTATAGTCGCTATTCACCAGACTACGTGTTAGTCCACTGAAGAATATTCCGATTTCAAAATCTGGCATATTCGGATTGCGACTGATGATTCGATAGTCGTTTGTATCGCAGTCGAGGAACAGCAGGCCGTCCTTCTTACCAAGAGCAATGCACGACTGGTCGAGGATACCATTGTTCAGTCCGATATACTCACGTTCAGCCTCCGAAGCTATCTGCACCACCTCAAACGGTTGAAGCCTTATGCCATTAGCCTTGGCAAATGCCATCACATAGGCAATCAGCACTGCTGCCGAAGAACTGAGTCCGCCCACTGGCAGCGAGCCCTTTATCACACCATCTATTCCCTTAGATAGTTCAAATCTCTTCTTCAAGGCATACTTCGCTCCACGAGCATAATCGCCCCAATGCTTTTCCCTCACTTCAGTGCGCATTGCCAAGTCAAACTCCACATCGCCTTCAAACGACAATGATGTCAGTTTCACCTTGGAATCCTCACGCACGTTAAACCACAGGTCAACACCCTTGTTGATGGCAAAACCAGTCACCAATCCATGCTGATGGTCTACATGGGCTCCAAGGGGACATACCCTATATGGTGAGAAAATATGATATTGATAGTTTTCCATAAAATTCGTCTTCTTACACCCAGAAATTTATGTCTATCGCTCTTTTCTTACTTTTCTTGGCCAAAAGAGATATAAGCAGAATGCCCATATCCATTTTATCAATGAAATCGCATTATGCTTCATAATCGTTAACGTTGTCGCCAACTTTAATTATTTAATCCTTATATTTTTTAATTCGCAGAGCGGTTATCGCTCTGCGACAATCCCCTCCTTGATGCAATCCACAATATATCTCACATCATCGTCCGTCACATACGGACCTGCAGGCAGACAGAATCCCACCTTGAATATCTCCTCCGACACACCATTAAGATATGCAGGAGCATCCTTATACACAGGCTGCTTGTGCATCGGCTTCCACACGGGACGGCACTCCACCCTCTTGCCGAGCATGAACACGCGCAAAGCCTCCACATTCTCGTTAGGCTGGCAGTCGGTAGTGGCTGAATCCACAGCCTTAATCACACCAGCAGCACCACCCACAGCCGTCTTGATCACCTCCTTGTAGGCATTCTCCTGACCTTGGATACGCACCTCTGGATCGATGGTGGCAGCACAGAGCCAGAAGTTAGAATCGTATCTAGGGTCAGCAGGCTGCTCATGCAGATGCACACCCTTCACGTCAGCCAGCAGCTCACGATACAACTCCTGCACATGCTTATGATGGGCGATATGAGCATCGAGAACAGTCATCTGACCACGGCCGATACCAGCGCACACGTTGCTCATGCGGTAGTTATAACCGATGGCAGTATGCTCATAGTAAGGATAAGCATCGCGCGCCTGAGTCGCATACCACATGATAGTGTTAGCATCCTCGGCATTGCGGCAGACGAGCGCGCCACCACCCGAAGTCGTAATCATCTTGTTGCCGTTGAACGACAGCACGCCAAACATACCGAACGTACCGAGCACCTGACCGTTGAAACGCGAGCCCATACCCTCGGCAGCATCCTCCACCACCGGGATGCCATACTTGTCGGCAATCGCCAAGATCTTGTCAATCTGATACGGCATGCCATAGAGCGCCACCGGCACAATCGCCTTCGGGTACTTTCCCGTCACGGCCTTACGGTCGATGATAGCCTTCTCAAGTAGCTCAGGATCCATGTTCCAAGTCGTAGGCTCTGAATCAACGAACACAGGAGTCGCACCAAGATAGGTAATAGGATGACTCGAAGCACAGAATGTGAAACTCTGTACAATCACCTCGTCCCCTTGACCGACGCCGCAAGCCAACAATGCAAGATGCACCGCCGCCGTACCAGCCGACAGACAAACCACCTTGTGGTCAAGCATGCTTCCATCATCTTTTGCATTAGCAAAGTTCGCCAAGTCCTGTTCAAACGCATTCACGTTTGGACCCATCGGCACCACCCAGTTTGTGTCAAACGCTTCCTTGACGTATTTCTGCTCCATTCCGTCCTCACTCATGTGCGCCAGACAGAGATAAATCATTTTTCTTTCTTCCATTGCTATTTTGTATTATATCATTTCACCATTATACATGATTTTCTTTCCCAACACCGTTGCAAAAATCATTTCAATATCCTTCCAGAAGCTGTAATGACGATAGTAGTAGCAGTTCAGCCTCACCTTATCAGGATAGATGACCTTGTCGTTATATTCAATAGCGATTTCCTGCATCGGACGCTTGTCTCCTTCCGCCTGACGCTTAGCCACATAGTCGGATATCATCTCATCCTCAAGGCGGTACTTCAGCGTTGCAGGACCAGTAATCCCTGGACGAAGCTTCAGCACATCCCTGTCATCACCCGTCAGCTTATCAGCATACCCAGGCACGTCAGGTCGAGGACCAACAAACGACATGTTGCCAATCAGCACATCCCACAATCCCGGCAGTTCATCGAGCTTATAGTGACGCAAGACAGCACCAAAAGGTGTGATGCGCGAATCACCAGCCACCGACACAGTCGAGCCATTATGCTTCACAGTCATCGTACGGAACTTATGGCAGTTAAACAGCTTACCGCCCTTGCCCACACGTTTCTGCACGAAGAACGCAGGTCCTCCAGGCATTTTCACCTTCACCATAATAGCCACCACAAGCAGCACTGGCCACAAGAACAGCAGCCCTATCAGAGCCACCACTCGGTCAAAAATCCATTTCAGTATCATAAAAACTAATTATCTAAATACCATGTAAGCGAATTTCTTAACCCATCCTGGACTTATCGCCATTACATAGTAAGCATATCCGAAAAGTGTTGCCTTTATACCATAGCCCAAGCCTCGGTTAATCTCATTACGAAGCTTCAGTACCTCCTTGGCAAATTTTGTGCCGCCTCTGCGCTTATACATGTCCTTCGACACGCGGAAGGTAAGTACCACATCATCCAGATTGCCGAACTTGCATCCTGCCTTGAAAGCCCTGTACCACAATTCTGTGTCTTGATTCTTCTTATACGAAGCATTGTAGGATGTCACTTTGTCGAAAAAACTTGCACGAAACATCACAGCCGGATGAGCCAACGGATTACGGGTGGCGAAGAAACGGAAGCACTCGTCATGCGTCAACGGATAACGTACCACTTTACCGTTAAGCTTGCCATCATACTCCATTTCCTCTATCGCACCTCCTATCACTTCCAGTTCATGATGAGCTTCCAGATACTTAACCTGTTTTTCAAATCGGTCGGTCTTAGAAATGTCGTCCGCATCCATACGCGCCAAGTACCTGGGCTGTAACTTCCTACCTTCCTCCAGCAAATTATTAAGTACGGCAGTAAGCCCTCTGTTCTCCTTGAACCAGAAAATCTTCACACGAGCATCATCCTCATATCCATGAAGTACTTCACTCAGTCCATCGCTAATAACACCATCCACACCTACCAGCAGTAAAAACTCCTGATAGGTCTGATTCAAGATGCTGTCTATTGATAATTTCAAATGCTCAGGATTGTCGTTCTTATAGACAGACATCAGAACGACCATGTTTGTTTTATCCATTTCAATTATCCTTGCTAAATAAGAAAGAATTAAAGCTCTACAACGTAAAGTCCTCTATGACCTTCGAAAACAGAATCAAAGCAAACCGCCTTTCCATCCTGTCTCCACCTTGGATGAAGGTCACAGCGAGTATCATTGTCATATTTAAAAGGAGCAAACACTTTGGCAATTGTTCGTACAGAATCGCCCTTGGTATCATTGTCTAATCCCAACTTTACCTCCTGAATGCGAGAACGACTTGGGTAAGTGTCAAATACCACCAGATGATTGTCTGTGGGGCAATAGCTTGGGTGTCCGTCATTGCTCAATTGCGGCCATATGTGTTGCCACTCCTGAGTCTTGTCCTTCATCAAATAATACCCGGGTCCAAACTCCTTCTTTCTTTCAAACGCAATTATTTCCTCATCGTTCTTCCAATAGCAATGGCTCACCATGTCGTCATCAGATAGTACATACATGTCTGTCCCATCTACATTGCAAGTCATAAGTCGTGTATATTTCCTCTGCCCGCAGAACCAACGGTAAAGCACCATAAACCGCTTGCCGTTTGGCGAGAGCATCAGATGGTTCACTTTATGCACGCTCCCCTTTTCAAGAATCTCGAGGCGAGGCTCAAAGCCGGCGAAATCGGTATATTTCAAGAGGTCCTTCACCTCGCCACTCTCCAAATCCATCTTCCAAACAGCCGTTGCATCTGGAAGAGCAACACCCTTTGTCACTTCGGGCAAGGCTACATACCCATAGCCCAAACGAAGCGAATGCAAGCGAGAGAAATCAAGACTTAATGCTGTCTTGCCATCAGCCGAAACCGTATAGCAAGGCATAGGCAGCACTCTTTCCTCCATCGTTTCGATATTCAGTATCACAGAGCAATACTCGCCATCACGGAGGTCATTATACAAAATTCGAGACTTGAAGTCAGGCCCAAGCCATTGTGCCATACAACCTTGCTGCACATTCCAAGTATGTGTAGTAGCAATCTTTCTGACTGCATTGCCGTTCTGCGTATCAATCAGCAGAATATCGGCAGTACCCATAGGGTCTGGCTCACTCCAGGTATCCTTCGCCCTCATGCAAAGCATATACCGCATGGTGGCATCCCATGAACTCTTGTCGTAATACCCGAAGAAATACTCATGCTCTGGGTCATCGGGCGACACACGCACAATATTCCCTTCCGACTTGATTTTCTTGCTCACCGTATAGCATCCCAACTGGTATGCTCGCTTAATCACCTTCTTCACAGCTGGATATTTATTCAGCTGGTAGTTTATCTTTTGTTCGATGCTCATAATGTATTATTGTTTATTTATCTTTGGATACATACCAATCATATAGTTAAGGAAAGGAACATGAAGCATTATTTCCACCATGATATATGTAATTATCGCTGTTATCATAAATATCATTACGACAGAAATAATTGGTAGCGGAAGATCTATTTTTGCCACCAAATAATATATGGGCAATTGGTTTATCATATGTACAAGATATACTGGCAATGAAATTTTACCGAAATATGAAAGTACCGATTTAAATCTACATTGAGTTTTCTTAATCAGTAAACAAACAGAATAAGTCAATCCTGTACCACATATTGCCAAAGCATAACGGCAAATTTCTTTCACAATTATCGATTGTGCCCCTCTTATTTGGAATAAGCCTATGAAAATCATAAATATCAATAATACGAAATACCATTGTTGTAGAAGCATATCTATGTGTGATTTATTCTTATAACAAGCCATGCCAATCAAAACAAAAATGAGATAATATCCGAATCTATTGAGACAAAGAAAATTTGTATTGAGAGCTAATCGTAAAAGATAGAAAATAATGGCAACCAACCATATATATTCAACCTTAAAATACAGTAACCTCAGAAATTCTATAGTTATTAGGACCTCAAACATTACAAACAAGAAACAGAAGTATTTTCCTTCACATGCTATTCCATATATACTTGAAAACAAGTCAACAGAACTGCGAGTAAATGAAGAAAACACTAATTTTAGACCCAATGAAAGGATTGAGAAGCTAAAATATGGAATCATCAATCTCAGGAACTTATTTTTAAGGAATATTAAATACCCCCCACCAGACCGTCCGAAAACCTTGATTTTCTGCTGTTTATCACTGTTTT
>OBKV01000538.1_pt1 | contig 29834 bp, 29 predicted proteins | sample 1517301 | NCBI WGS metagenome assembly OBKV01 (sample SAMN04571685, study PRJEB22368) | human gut metagenome | biome: human gut; material: stool | host: Homo sapiens | place: Luxembourg | collected 2012-06-29 | reverse complement strand
TGGTCCGCCAACCTTATAGCGTAGCGGTTCCGAGCACCGGAGGGCGGTTACATCCTTCCCTTTTCGAGAAGGGAAGGCTTGGTTAGGATGTGGAGCTCTCCTTGCAGGAGAGACGGAGAGGTAGAAAAGACTCCTTCTTTAATGCTAAAGAAGGACGGGATGATTTTAGAAAAAAAAGAATATAAAAACACAATATCATGATGAATGATTTTAAAGATATAAAAGTAGCAGTAGCCGGTACCGGCTACGTCGGTCTGAGCATAGCAACGCTATTGTCCCAGCACCATCATGTAACAGCAGTAGATGTAATCCCAGAGAAGGTGGAGAAACTCAACAATAAGATTTCTCCAATCCAGGACGATTACATTGAAAAGTATTTGGCTGAAAAGCCATTGAATCTCGTGGCCACCCTTGACGGCAAGTCAGCCTATAAGGATGCAGACTTCGTAGTGATTGCAGCACCAACCAACTACGACCCTGTGAAGAACTACTTCGATACAACTCATGTGGAAGAAGTCATCGACCTGGTTCTGGAGGTAAACCCAGATGCAGTGATGGTCATTAAGAGTACCATCCCTGTAGGTTACACCCGCTGTCTCTATTTGAAGTATGCCAAGAAGGGCGTGAAGAAGTTCAACCTGCTCTTCTCTCCAGAGTTCCTTCGTGAGAGCAAGGCACTCTATGATAACCTTTACCCAAGCCGCATCATCGTAGGCTATCCAAAGATTATTGAGCGCCCTGAGTTTGAAGAGGAGAATGAGGCAATCAAGTCTGTAACCAATGTCGAGATGATGAAAGAGGCTGCCAAGACCTTCTCTCAACTTCTTGTTGAAGGTGCTATCGCATCACAGTCCGTAGGCAATTCAACACTTAACACTCAACATTCAACATTAGAAAACAAGGGCATCCCTTGTTTGTTTATGGGCATGAAGGAAGCTGAGGCTGTCAAGCTCTTCGCCAATACCTATCTTGCACTCCGAGTAAGCTACTTCAATGAGTTGGATACATACGCCGAGGTGAAGGGTCTCGACACCCAGAGCATCATTCGTGGTGTGAGTCTTGATCCAAGAGTAGGCGACTATTATAACAATCCTTCTTTCGGCTATGGCGGCTATTGCCTTCCCAAGGATACCAAGCAGCTTTTGGCAAATTACAAGGATGTGCCAGAGAACCTCATCGAGGCCATAGTAGAATCCAACCGCACCCGTAAGGACTACATAGCCGATGCCGTATTGCGCAAAGCAGGTTGGTATGGTTATAGTGAGAACTGCGAATATGGTCACTCCCCCCATGGGGAGAAGGAGAGGGGCTGTACCGTGGGCGTTTATCGCCTTACTATGAAGTCAAACAGCGATAATTTCCGTCAGTCCTCCATCCAAGGCATCATGAAGCGTATCAAGGCCAAGGGTGCAGAGGTGATAATCTATGAGCCAACGCTTGAAGATGGTTCAACGTTCTTTGGAAGCAAGGTGGTAAATGACCTTGCAACTTTCACGTCAAAGAGTCAAGCGATTATCGCGAATCGCTATGACAAATGTCTTGATGATGTAGTGGACAAGGTATATACAAGAGACATATTCCGAAGAGATTAGATTATTTTAGTAAGCACTCAATTTAGGGCTATAAAATAAAGTTTGTACCTTTGCCGCTGAATCTAAACATATAATTATGTACAGCAGCGAAGATTTAGAAATAAAACTATATTGAAAATATGTCAGCAGACGAGAAAGACCGTTATATCCGGTCCTTGCTTGATAAGATCAATATGTTCGAGCTTGACAAGCGTGCTACAGAACTTGCCGTCGAAGAGTTCCAGTCCACGTTTGACCGTGTAAGTGCCAGCCTCGAATCCTTGAAGAAAGATATGGAGACCCTCAAAGCAGAATTGTGTGAAGAACGTTCGAAACGCAAGAAGGCCGAGGCTAAAGCAATAAAGCTAGAGCAAAAGTTAAAAAAGATAAGATTATCGATAATCAATAATCAGGAACTTGCTTTAGCTTGATGAACACCGCTGAAAATATTATAATGTGTGAAGAACTGCTTTAGCTTGATGAACACCGCTGAATAATCAGTAATGAGTGAATAATCATCAATCAGTAATCAAATATGGGTGCTTTAATCAGACGCGTGCCCTAAATTGAATACTTACGGGTAATGAGATGTTATCACATCAATAATCACGCTTAATAAAAATGTTATGATTCCCAAAGAATTAAAAGAAATACGCAAGGAGATGTTCGAAGCGATGGAACAGCGATGGAAGGAAAGCAACTCTCCAGAGGACGACCTCTTCTATTATCATTCGTCAGAAGACCGAATAGTCCTCTCCCATGCCATATTTTGGGTAATGACCAAAGCATTCCCTGGAAGTGTCTCCAAGGAAAAGTTCTTCCTTCTCATCAGAAAGTATCAGGAAGAGATGCTCGATGCCTATCTCACTGATTCTGACGATTTCCCCGAACTGCTGCACTATTGTAATATCATGTACAACACCTTACCCATAATATTACGTGGCATATCCTCTTTTCGTTCCGATAGGTCTGCCCGCAGGCTCTCAGCCGTTTGCGTAGTGGCAGGCGGCTACGGCGGAGATATGCCAGAGGCACAGTTTGAAGAACTCCTTGACGACATGGACTTCTATCATAACAGGGTACAGTGTCGCAAGATAGAACAGCTGATGCCTACCCTTAATAAGTTGGTAGAGCAAGAGCTTCAACTAATACCTTGATGCTAATTTAACAAGATAGGCTTCGTATTGCCTGCAAGGCAGTAAGCCCCCGTTAGTTGTATTGCCGCCGAGAATATAGCCTGATTATTAAGGGAAAAGATGTCAGTTTTTGCATGGTTTAACTTGCACATAGTGCGTCAAACACTCGCGACTCTGTTGCGTCAAACAATCGCAATTCTATTTAAAACACTCGCAATTCTATTGCTTTGATAACCACGAGCAACCCCTTGTGGGCGTGCGCTTGCTTGCTCGTACAGGCCCGGCCGGCCAGGCTTTAAGTCCTCCCTCCTGAGGATGGGAGGATTTAGGAGGGAGGTGGAACCTCTCCTAGCAGGAGAGGACGGGTGAGGTAGAAAGATCCGCAATTCTATTGCGTAGGCAATCACGAGCAACGTAATTTGAATACAGATATGAAAATCGAAGATACGAATTTGGTAACCCTTGAGACAAAACTGTTGATTTGGGAATCGAAGGCTTTGTCATACAGCTCAAAACTCCATACCCTCTACCATGATCTCTATATGAAATCCTTCGACAAGAAGGATACCATACAGATTAATCTTGATAAGATATGGGATGAACGGATGCTCGTGGACAATGAGATAAACACGCTCAAAATGCTTACCAAGGCATTACCAATAATGCAACGTATCATTAAGTTGAACGCAAAGTTGATTGAGCTTGGCGAGACTGACTACGTCAATCAACTCTCTAAGGACTATCCCTTGCCCGACGTCACTCCACTCGCCGACAAATATTCCGACGACAAACAATTAGATGCGCGCATTAAGGAACTGAAGCGAGGTGCAGTCAAGAAGGTTGAAAAGCCCAAAGTAGTTCCACGAATGCCCGAACCCATACAGAAGAAAACAGCCATCAAGCCACCTACGGAATTTCCTATGCAAAAGAAGATCAAGGGGCGTGTGAGTTCAATCTCATCGTGCTGGCCATGGAGGACATGGTGAACGATACCCACCAATATGAGGCGTTGCAGATGCACAATGGCTATATGAAGAGTCCATATATGTTTACCGCACAGATGGTGACAACATCCGTGAAGCGTGCCGACAAGATTACGGCTGCGCTGGAGGAGTTGTATGAGCAATACAAGGATGGGCTGCGCAACTCGACGCTACGTGATTGGATAACGCAGAAGGCAGCGGAAGGTACATTCACCGCATGGCGGGAGTTGCTGTTCTGGCTATTGGAAAAGAGCTTTGCCTTGCCTTGCTCTTATGGCTATTACTGTTACGACTACGAGGAGGATTTCATACATTATAATAAGGTGCATCATTTGGATGCCAATGATGACGCGTGCAACGTGGAGGCGATGAAGATGCTGCCAATATATAGCGAATACCTCCGTCGGATGGGACAGTCCGAGTTGGCCGACAAGACAGCCCAGACCTTCTGCACCGAACCCATGTATTTCGTCTGCAAGGGAAAGACTGACAAAGGCAACTACCTATTCTCCAGTCCCTGGCATGAAGAGATGGAAGTCTCTTCCGAGGGCATTAATAATGGTGATGCAATAGTCGGCAAGTGCGTCTATACGTCATTAGTCCACTTCGATGGTTTGTACTACGTCAACACCGAGCTATACCCCAAGACCAAGGCGGTATATACCAAATGGGCGAATACCCTGATATAATATCTTCAGATATTTACACAATCAGTAATCTACAATCATCAATCAGTAAACACTGGGGCTCTGGTGTATTGTCATAGGGTAATCATAAATACTGCCGTCTGCATACTGTGCCAGACGCAGCTTTTTAGTGAAAAGCGAAATGCGGTCACCGAATTTGGGTACAGCCGCAATCGCCTTGTCCAAAGTTGTATTGGGCATATTAATTTGTGGTGGAGGGGATTAATGACGGGGGGTCGAAAAATCCCGTCATCTTCCTCCACCTTTTAGGAGAAACGTAAAAGATATGTAAAATATTGTGGTGAATGGTTATAATCCGCAGGACTTTAGCTATTTTCACCGCGGTGAAAATTTAGTACAACATAAGGATACTATCTTCATATGAATATTATCAGAAAAAAATGCAACTGGTATTTTTCTCGTAAGGCTTTGCCGTATTGGTGCATCCTTGCGATGGATTGTATCATTGTGTTTGTTTCAGGCCTTTTGGTCTATTATATCCAGCATGGGGGATTAGGATTGGCACAACACTTCTGGCAGATAGCTCTCGGATTAGCTGTTTGCCTCGTCGTGTACATTATCTCGTTCTTTTCATTCCATACCTACCATGGGGTAATGCGCTATTCCGGGTTTGTGGACTTGTATAGAGTAGCTTACTCTACGGCAGCAGCAGGTGTTGGTGTATGCCTATTGCATCAGGTGCAGGTTCATGCTGGACTCTCTCAGTACATGCTCATTCCTCGTTTTGATAGTGCCCTCTTGCTATTTATTATCGCCACAATGCTGATGTGGGGGTTGAGAGTGATAGTAAAGAGTATGCACGACATGTCAAGAGGAGATAGTAGCATACGAAAGGTCTTTGTGTATGGATGTATGCAAGGCGGCATAGCACTTGCTAAAAGCATTCGCAACGAATCGCCTCAGCGCTATCGTTTGAGAGGTTTTATCTCTTCGGATAAATCGCTCAACGGATCTTGGCTTCTTGGCGAACAAGTGTTTTTTGATGATGATTCTGTCGTGGAAACAATGCAAAAATATCAAGTGTCGGCATTGTTGATATCTCCTCTTCAGAGAGAACATTTTGTGTCGCGAACGAGCTTGATTGATTCGCTCATTAAGGCTGGTATAAAAATTCTGATTACTCCTGCTGAGGCAGAAGAATGGGATGGGAAATCTGATCTTTCTCATCAGCAACTTCGCGAAGTGGAGATAGAAGACCTGCTTCCTCGCGATAAGATTGAGGTTGATATGGATGCTATCGGAGAGATGCTGACAGGTAAACGTATTCTTATCACGGGAGCTGCTGGTTCGATTGGGTCAGAGATGGCTCGACAAGTGGCAAAATACAATCCTGCAAACCTTATTTTGGTGGATCAAGCAGAAACACCAATGCATGATGTACGTCTGTATATGGATCGCAACCATAAAGATTTGCATGTAGAAACGATTGTCACCAGTATCTGCAAGCAAGATCGGATGGAGAAAATCTTTGCAAAATATAAGCCTGAGTACGTATTTCATGCAGCTGCTTATAAGCACGTGCCCATGATGGAAGATAATCCGGCGGAGGCTGTACAAAATAATATATATGGTACGCGCGTAATTGCTGACCTTGCAGTTAAGTATGGCACTAAAAAGTTTGTGATGATTTCAACCGACAAGGCTGTCAATCCAACGAACGTGATGGGCTGCTCCAAGCGAATCTGCGAGATTTATTGCCAGTCTCTCAACAAAAAACTCTTAGAAGAAACACAGAAAACAGGCAAACCAACAACCCAATTTGTAACTACTCGTTTCGGCAATGTCCTCGGCTCTAATGGTTCTGTTATCCCTATCTTCAAAGAGCAGATAAGGAAAGGAGGCCCCGTTACGGTTACTCATAAAGACATTATCCGCTATTTCATGTTAATCCCAGAGGCCTGCAAACTCGTGTTGCAAGCAGGAACAATGGGTCACGGCGGAGAGATATATGTCTTCGACATGGGCAAGCCCGTACGTATAGCCGACCTTGCCCAGAGAATGATAGACCTCTCAGGAGCGAAGAATATCCACATTGCCTTTACAGGACTTAGAGCTGGAGAGAAATTGTACGAAGAAGTACTGAATGACGCAGAACAGACAATACCTACTACACATTCCAAAATTATGGTAGCGAAGGTAAGGGAATATCCATATGAATTAGCGTTAAATAATGAGATAGAGCTTTATGAACTATCTTTGACTTCCAATGAAATGGACATTGTTAGAAAGATGAAAGAAATAGTTCCTGAGTATAAAAGCCAGCATAGCAAATATCAGAAGTTAGATAATAAACCCTGAAATTGGCATTTTTTTTGGCAACAACTTGAAATTGTGACAATCAATATCAGGCATTGCTTGGTTTCGTGCAACTTTCCATGCGTGAAAGTCCTGATTTGATATAATGATACAATCTTCACCGTATACCAGAAACTGTCTGATTCCACACGCATAACCAATATACACGCAAGTCTGGTAGAGGTGAAGTAATAATATTTGAAAATGGAAGTAATAAAAACAAATATCCCCGGCGTACTCCTCATTGAGCCGCGCGTCTTCAAAGCCCCAAAGATAAATAATTAAGGGTCTAGGGTCCGAATCCCTACGGGAACATATATTTTGTTTTTCATCAGCAACGCATTATCGTCATTTGTTCTACAATAATATTTAAGAATATAAATTACCACAATATATGAAAGTAGTATTACTAGCTGGAGGCTTTGGCTCCCGAATATCTGAGGAATCTCAGTTTAAGCCCAAGCCAATGATTGAGATTGGCGGCATGCCTATACTGTGGCATATCATGAAAGAGTATGCCTATTACGGTCATACCGAGTTTATCATCTGCGCTGGATATAAGCAGGAGTATATCAAGGAGTGGTTTGCCAACTACTTTCTGCACAACTCCGACGTCACCTTCGACTATCGCAATGGTAAAAATGAGATGACCATCCACCAAACCAATATGGAGCCATGGAAAGTAACAGTCGTAGATACTGGCTACAACACCATGACAGGTGGTCGTATCAAGCGTATCCAGAAATACGTAGGCAATGAAACATTCATGATGACATATGGCGATGGCGTATGCGATGTTGAGATAGATAAACTTGTCGAGTTCCATAAGAGTCATGGCAAGCTTGCCACCCTTACAGCCGTCAAGATGGCTCAGGACAAAGGTGTGCTTGATATTGATAATGGAGCAGTAAAGGCATTCCGTGAGAAGAACGTTGCCGATGGAGCACCTATCAATGCCGGATATATGGTACTTGAACCTCAAGTATTCGACCTTCTAGATGGAGATTCATGCGTTTTTGAGAAAGTTGCACTTACTCAACTTGCTGAGCAAGGCCAACTGATGTCTTACGTTCATACCGGCTTTTGGCAGTGCATGGATAACATCCGCGAAAAGAATATGTTGGAGAAACTACTTGTGGATGGAAAGGCTCCTTGGAAGAAATGGGAACGTTCTGTTCCAAGTATCAATTGAAGAATAATTTCAGATAATATTTAATCAGAAAATCCAATAATACAATATGTCAAGAAAAGAAGAATTAAAGCAGCAGATACTCGAGCTCACACGCGAGTACTATAAAGAGGTGCATGCCCCTAAGAAGGAGTTTGTGCCGGGTAAGTCATTCGTCAACTACGGAGGTCGTTATTTCAACGACGAGGAGATGGTCAACCTTGTTGACTCGTCACTCGATTTCTGGTTGACAGCCGGTCCTTGGGCTCATAAGTTTGAGACTCGCCTTGCTAATTGGCTTGGAGTGAAACACTGTTCAGTCACAAACTCTGGTTCATCTGCCAACCTCCTTGCCTTCTACACCCTTACATCTCCCAAACTTGGAGATAGAGCAATTAAAAGAGGTGACGAGGTGATAACAGTTGCAGCTGGATTTCCAACCACAGTCAATCCTATCATCCAGTTTGGAGCTGTACCTGTATTCGTGGATGTATGCCTTCCGGGCTTTGATATCGATGTCAATCAACTCGAAGCAGCCTATTCTCCTAAGGTAAAGGCGGTGATGATGGCTCATTCACTTGGTAATCCTTTCAACCTGAAAGCAGTATTGGAGTTCTGCGAAAAGCATAACCTTTGGTTGATAGAAGACAACTGCGATGCCTTAGGATCTGAATACACAATCGACGGAGTTACAAAGAAGACAGGAACATGGGGTCATATCGGAACATCATCGTTCTATCCTCCCCACCACATGACTATGGGCGAAGGTGGCGCAGTTTATACTAATGACCCATTGCTCGACAAGATCTGTCGTTCATTCCGTGACTGGGGACGCGATTGTTGGTGCGTAGGAGGTGTTGATAATACCTGCAAGCTCCGCTTTACTGGCAAGTTTGGCGAACTCCCACAAGGCTATGACCATAAGTATGTATATTCACACTTTGGATTCAACCTGAAGATAACAGATATGCAGGCAGCCATCGGTTGCGCCCAGTTGGAGAAGCTCGATGATATCGTTGCAGCACGTCGTGCAAACTACAAGACTCTGTATGACGGACTCAAGGATTGTCCTGGTATCATCCTTCCCGTAGCAGAAGAAAACTCCAATCCATCATGGTTTGGTTTCCTCATTGCCGTAAAGGAAGATGCCGGTTTTACACGCAATGAACTTACAGGCTATCTCGAAGATAATAAGATTCAGACCCGCAACCTCTTTGCAGGCAATCTCATCAAGCATCCCGCATTCGACGAGATGCGCAAGAGTGGAGAAGGCTATCGTCAGGTAGGAGACTTGAAGAATACCGACTTCGTGATGAACAACACCTTCTGGATTGGTGTTTATCCCGGTATGACAGCCGAGATGAATGCATGGATGATAGAGTGTATCAACAAGTTCTGCAAGGAACACGCAAAGTAACCACTATGATAGACATTTTCAATAATTTCTATAAAGGAAAGCGAGTTCTTGTTACAGGTCATACCGGTTTCAAGGGCTCGTGGCTATCCATCTGGCTTCATGAACTTGGAGCCGAGGTAGTAGGTGTCGCTCTTGACCCATTTACAGAGCGAGATAACTACGTGCTCTCTGGTATTGGAAACAAAATCAAGGCCGATATCCGAGCCGATATTCGAGATGGCGAAAAGATGAAAGAGATATTCGCAGAATATAAGCCAGAGATTGTCTTCCATCTTGCAGCTCAACCGCTTGTTCGTCTCAGTTACGATATCCCTGTCGAAACCTACGAGACCAATGTAATGGGAACAATCAATATCATGGAGGCTATCAGATCAACAGATAGCGTAAAGGTCGGAGTAATGATAACTACCGACAAATGCTATGAGAACAAGGAACAGATATGGGGTTATCGTGAGAACGAGCCTATGGGAGGCTACGACCCATATTCATCCTCAAAGGGTGCTGCCGAGATAGCAATCAGCAGTTGGCGGAGAAGTTTCTTCAATCCTGCCGATTATGGAAAAAAGCACCATGTAAGTCTTGCTTCAGTGAGAGCTGGTAATGTTATAGGTGGCGGCGACTGGGCATTAGACCGCATAATCCCCGACTGTATAAAGGCAATAGAAGCTGACGAACCTATCGCTATCCGCAACAAAAAGGCAGTTCGCCCATGGCAGCATGTCCTGGAACCATTAAGTGGTTATATGCTTCTTGCAAGCAAAATGTGGGACGAGCCAACAAAATATTGTGAAGGATGGAACTTCGGACCAAGAGCAGAATCCATATCTACTGTATGGGAGGTCGCATCAAAGTTGATTGCCAACTATGGCAAGGGAGAACTTAAGGATATGAGTGACCCCAATGCCGTTCACGAAGCCAATCTTCTGATGCTTGATATCAGCAAGGCAAAATTCAAGTTAGGTTGGGAACCCAGAATGAATATTGACCAATGCGCTGCTCTCATCGCAGATTGGTATAAAAGATATCAGACAGAGGATGTTTATAATTTGTGTATTAGTGAAATAAATACCTATCTTGATTATGAACAGCATAATTAAAGAAGACCTTGAATTCATTATTTCTTCGAATCTTGTAGATTGGGAATGTTTTCGTGATAAGTCAATACTTGTTACGGGAGCAAATGGAATGTTGCCATCATATATGGTGATGACGTTACTATACCTCAATCGAGTACGAGATATGAATATCAAGGTATATGCATTAGTAAGAAACTTAGCAAAAGCTCAGAAAGTATTTTCTGAATACTCAGAAGAAGATGGCTTACATTTTATTGTTTCTGATGTTGCTACTCCGTTGCAGTCTGATGAAACTTTTAATTACATCGTACATGCCGCATCACAAGCAGCCCCATCATATTATGGGAAAGACCCTGTCGGCACATTTACCGCCAATACACTTGGAACATTGCATATGTTAGAGCTTGCAAAAAAGAGCCAATCAAATGGTTTTCTATATTTCAGTACAGGTGCAGTTTATGGAAAACTATCAGATGAAGTTACATTCATTAATGAGAGTGAATTAGGTAAAGTTGACCAATTGGAAGTGCGCAACTGTTATGCCGAAAGTAAACGCGCAGGAGAAAATGCATGCGTCTGTTATGCTCATCAATATGGAATACCAACAAAGATAGTTAGAATATTCCATACAATGGGACCAATGGTAAATCTAAATGACGGAAGAATATTTTCTGATTTCTGCAAGAATATTACAGAAAATAAAGATTTGGTTTTGAAGAGCGATGGAAGTGCTAAACGAGCATTCCTTTATATAGCTGATGCCGTAATAGCTTATTTCAAAATCCTGTTAGATGGCGAAATAGCGAAGGCATATAATGTAGGAGGAGGTATCGATAATGAGATATCAATGAAGGATTTAGCATATTCTCTAGTTTCATGCTTTAAAGAAAAGAATCTGAAAGTAGTTTTTGATATAAACGATAATGACATTGTATATGCAAAGATGAAAACACCAGAGAAACGTATTCTCCCTGATTTGACAAAGATAGAGTCATTAGGATGGAGACCATCATATTCTGTACTCGATAGTTTTTATCGTACAGTGATTTCAATAGAAGAAAGTAGTAATAACTCAACGGGGGGGGGTAATTTGAAAGCATTGCAACCTTCTGTTTATCAGATGGTTGCATAATGAAAATATTCGTATCAGGAGCTACTGGCTACCTCGGTTATCACTTTGTGAAGATAGCTATCTATCAGGGGCATGAAGTTCTATGTCTTAGAAGGCCAACATCTAGATCATTATTCGATTTCGAAATTGAAAATAAGGTTAAGTGGGTATTTAATGACGAAGAACTAAAATCAGCAGTTATTGATTTCCAACCTGATGTGCTATTCCATGCTGCATGGGGCGGAGTAAGAGGAGCAGACAGAAATAACATAGAGATTCAGAAAGATAATCTTGTAATGTCCCATAACCTGTTTACACTATATCCATATAAACAAATAATAGCGATTGGTAGCCAAGCAGAATACGGATATTACAACGATATCATCTCTGAGGATCATCCATTGAAACCGACAATGGAATATGCTAAGGAAAAGATTCAATGTTGTAAAGACTTGCAGAACTACTGTGAACAGAATAATATTGAATGGCAATGGATACGTATTTTCACTGTCTTTGGAGAAAAGCAAACAGGAGGTCTGATAAAACTTGCGATAGAGAAATGCCTTAATGGAGAAAAGTCTTTTGACACAACTCCAGGCGAACAAAAGTATTCATATCTCTATGCAGAAGATTTTGGAAATGCTATATGTAATATGTTAGGAAGCAGGGGAAAGTCTGGAATATATAACCTGAGCCAACCCAAATGTTTAAAAAGCAATAAAGAAATACTTGAGAATGTAAAGACACTCACAAAGTCAGATATTCATTTAAACTTTGGAGCAATGCCCTATCCTGAAGGACAAGTAATGTTGATGGATGGCAGTGTGAATAAGTTTGAAAAAGCATTCGGAGCAGTGCCATATACAAATTTTGAGGTTGCAATGGCCAACACAATTGATAGTTTTAGAAAATAGATTATATGAAAACAAAAGAAATACAAGATTTTGCCAAAGCCATACGACGTACAGCCGTTCAGATGGCATATAATACGAGAACGTCTCATACAGGTGGTACGATGTCCCAAGCAGATGTACTTGCCGTTCTTTATTCAGGTGTCATGGAAATAAGTCCCGAAACAATTGATTCTCCAAGTAGAGATCGTTTCATCCAGAGCAAAGGGCATTGCTGTGCTTCATATTATGCAGCATTGGCTCTGAAAGGATTTATGAATTATGATGAGTTGATGGAACAGTATTGCAAGGATGGCTCTCAATATTTTGAACATGTAAGTCACAAACTGCCTGGAGTAGAATTGTCAACAGGAAGCCTAGGTCATGGACTCCCTGTTGCTTGCGGTATGGCACTAGGAGCTAAACGCTCAGGTAATAATAATAAAGTATATATTATCGTAGGTGATGGAGAGATAAACGAAGGTTCGAATTGGGAAGCAATAATGTTTGCAGCTCATAATAAACTTGATAATCTATGTGTTATACTAGATAAGAACAAGATGCAAGCTCTTGGAGATACAAAAGATGTTCTCTGTCTTGACCCTATGCCAGATAAATTTAAAGCATTCCAATGGAATGTTTTAGATATAGACGGTCATGATATTCAACAGATAGTTGATGCTTTTGATAATTTCAAGCATACTATAGGTAAACCAACAATTATTGTTGCAAATACCATTAAAGGAAAGGGTGTAAGCTATATGGAGCATAATCTTAAATTCCATTATAGTGCACCTAATGATGAAGAATATCAAATTGCAATGGAGGAGTTAAGATGAGAACAAGTTTTGTAAATCAGCTTCTTGAGGAAGCACGTAGAAATGAGAAGATATTCCTTTTAGTAGGTGATCTCGGTTATCATGTTGTAGAACCTTTTGCGCAAGAATTTCCCGACAGATTTTTAAATGTTGGTATTGCAGAGCAGAATATGGCAGGCATTGCAGCAGGTTTGGCAATGACAGGATATAACGTATATATCTATTCAATAGGCAATTTTCCAACACTTCGTTGTTTAGAGCAAATCCGTAATGATATAGCATATCATAAGGCAAATGTAAAGGTTGTATCTGTCGGAGCTGGATATGCTTATGGTAGTCTTGGTGCAACCCATCAAGCAACAGAAGAGATAGGAGCGATAAGGGTTATTCCAAATATGGTTGTTGCAACCCCAGGAGATCCTATTGAGGCAAGAGCCATTGCAAAACTCTCTTCAAATTATGAAGGACCGATGTATATTCGCTTAGGCAAAGCTGGAGAGAAGATCGTTCACAAAGAAGATAGCATAATATTAAAAATCGGAGATATATGTCCAATTCATCTTTTTGATGGCAACAAGACCGCAGTTCTTGCATGTGGTAATATCCTTGATGCAGCTTTTCATCAGATTGAAGAAGAGAGCCTTCCATACGATCTCTACAGTGTTCCATTTGTCAAACCCATAGACGTTGAGCAATTGAAATCTATAGTTGAGAGACATCCAAACGGTCTCATAACAATAGAAGAACACCAAAAGTCGTGCGGAATGGGTTCTGCTGTAGTCGAAATGATAAATGACCTGTATGCAGACGGTAAGCTATCTACATATCCAAAGATAAATAGGATAGCTATTCCTGATGAATTTGCTGGCGTTGTAGGAACGCAGCAATATCTTAGGAAGTATGAACATTTGACAGTAAGTTAATTTTTTATGTATAATATAAAACTAATCGCCAAGAAGATAGGCATGGACAAGTCCATAGCCTATTCTTCTGGTGCTCGTATTGTACAAGGCTTTACAGGAGTAGCCTCTGTATTCTTTATAACTTCATTCCTCACGGGGGTGGAGCAGGGCTTCTATTACACCTTTGGCAGTATTCTTGCCTTGCAAGTATTTTTCGAGCTTGGTCTGACAGGAATAATGACTCAATATGTAGCTCATGAGGCATCTCACCTGACATTAAATGACAATAGTGAGTATGAGGGAGAAGAGAAATACAAATCCAGATTATCCTCTTTACTAAGTTTCTGTGTAAAGTGGTATTCTGTTATATCCGTCATAGTATTCATCTTCCTGATGATAGTCGGATATGTATATTTTAATAAGTACGGCGTATCACATGACAACGTGGATTGGCAGACACCATGGATTTTGATATGCGTTGGAACTGCAATCAAACTATTCCAATCTCCATTCAATTCCATATTGATGGGATAAGTGTAATAATATGTATGTTCCATTTTTAGAGTAGATATTTTTTATTCAGTTAATATGAGATTAGTAAGGAATTATAGTAGGAGTTCGTCCGCGATAATTAATTCGGTTGTTGGATTTATTTGTCTGGTTATTCCAATATTCTTGCAATTTATTTCTCGACAATATTTTCTTGAATACCTTAATGTGGGTTATTTAGGTGTTCAGGGGACTTATACATCTTTATTAGGAACTCTGTCATTGACGGAGTTGGGGTTACAAACAGCAATTGTCTATTGCCTTTATCAGCCATTAAAAGATAAAAATTATGATTTGATAAATGACATTATGAATGTAATGAGGATTGTATATCTGTGGATAGGACTTGCTTTCCTCATATTCCCCTTTTTCATTTCACCATTCCTTTCGAACATTTTACAAGGAATCGAAATCAATAATGAAATTAGATTATGTTTATTTACTGAATCTTGTAGTTCTGCATTCTCCTATTTTTTATCCTATAAAAGGACACTACTTTTTGCTGACCAAAAGGAATATGTTTCAAAAATAATAGACTTATCTTGCTCCATTATTTTTGTAATAATTCAACTTTATTGTTTGAAAGAATTCAGAAGTTTCCTCTTGTTTTCTGTAATTAACTGCATCCGGGTAATAGTGTCAAATTGTATTATACAATATGTGAGTAAAGAGATTTATCCTTATTTTGTGAAAAAGAAATTTTCTGTTGATGTATTTAAAAGGATATGGAGCTATTTAAAGAATATTATATTTTTAAGGATTGCTTCATATGTTTATACATCGACTGATAACTTGGTTATTTCTGTTATTATCGGTACTGCACAAGTTGGTTATTTAGGCAATTATACAATCATTACTCAGAGGTTAACCTCTGTTGCTAATAGTATACTTGTGCCTATTGGCCCCATAATAGGTAATTTGCTATTAGATAAAGATAAAGATAAAAATCATCTTGCATTTAAGGTTACTTCTTTTATAAGAACAATCATATCTGTAAGTTTAATAATTCCTCTATATCTGATTTTGGATGATTTTATTAGATGGTGGATAGGAAATGAGTATATATTATCATCATATGTCAAAATATTGCTTTTAGCTGACATTTACATAAATCTAACATACACTGCCTGTTGTGAGTTTATTGGAGCTTCAGGACTATTTTGCAAGGATAGAAATATTGGGATTATTGGTGCTTTTATTAATATTATTATCTCAATAGTTCTAGCATATTTGGTCGGAATTGAAGGAGTGCTAATTGGAACAATTGTAAGCCAAATCTATTTTTGGGTGTCAAGAAGTTATATAGCATTTAAATATTCAATATGTGTAAGTAAAATCGAATTATTTAAATATTGGGTATGTAGGGTTCGTGATGTAATAATAATTATATCTGTAATTTTTGCTTTGTCATTTATATATTCACATATAATGATAGAGAGTATTCTAATTAAAATAATAGTTTGTGGTATATTATCTTTTTTAATAGCAATTATTGTCTTCGGAGCGATATATTTCAAAAGTTCAGAATTTAAATACATTTCTAATAATTTAAAATTAAAATTATGTTCATTGTAAGTATCTTTGGAGGCTTAGGAAGCCAAATGGAGCAGTATGCTTTTCTTTTAGCATTAAGAAAGGTATATCCTGACACAATAATAAAAGTTGATATTAATAATGTAGTAAAACCTGATCATAACGGGTATGAATTGGAAAGAGTTTTTAATATCCATGAAGAGGAAGCATCTATCAATGATGTTAGTATGCTCTCAAATATAACTCCATTGGGAGCAAAATATAGATTTATATTAAAGAAAATGAATGCATTACGAAACTATTTATTTGGTCCAAAATCAAGTTGGATAACACCAGATGATCCGAGTGCGTATTATGAGAATGTATTTAATTTAAATCCATTGAAATCTTATATGTTTTTTGGCAATTGGGGGAATGAGAAATACAGGTTGAATGTTAATAAAGAAATAATTAATGCCTTTAAATTTCCTGCCTTTACAACTATACAAAATAAAGAGATTTCAGAAATAATTGTGAATACAGAATCTGTAAGTTTACATGTTAGACATGGAGATTATAAATCTTTTGGATTCCCTATATTAAGTTTATCATATTACAAGAAAGCAATAGAGATCATTTGTAATAAAGTAAAAGACCCTATCTTCTTCTTGTTTTCAGATGATATTGAATATGTTAAGGACAATTTTAGCTTTTTACCACATTTTTATATAATTGATTGGAATAAGGGAAATGAGAGTTTCCGTGATATGCAATTAATGAGTATGTGTAAACATAATATAATTGCTAATAGCACATTCAGTTTTTGGGGCGCAAGATTGAATACTAATAAGAATGCTATAAAAATTTCCCCGAAATATCATGTTGATATTTGCAAACACTCATTCGGTGAAGGGGTAGAAAATTTCATTGTAATAGACAATAATAGTTTATAATTTAAATGGCATGGAAAATAAGCAACCAATATTATCCATCTGCATTCCTATTTACAATAGAATAGCTTTCCTAAAGCGTCATCTTGAGCAATTCATGAAATGCAGGGAGTTGTTTGACGAGAAGGTTCACCTGTTTATATCAGATAACTGTTCGAATGACGACTTGCAGTCATTGATCAATGAATATTCAAATAAGGGCTTGAATATAGATTATTGTCGCAACAAGGAGAATATCGGACCAGATGGCAATTTTATTAAATGTTTCAATAGTGCTAAGGGCAAGTATATCTGGCTTCTTGGTAGTGACGATGTCCCGGTAGATGGTTTTGTAGAATCACTTGTTGATATTCTTGGTAATCATGATTATGGATATTTGTTCCTCAATCACAATTCAAAAGAAAGACAAGTTACAGAATACAATAATCCAAAAGTTCTGTTAGATAAGGTTCATATATGGATAACATTTATGAGCGCTAACATCTTCAAGACGGAATTTGTAATGAAAGTGCACGGTGAGAATTATATGGGGACTTATCTCATACAAGTGCCATATTTCCTTGAAGGAATCGCAGCAGGGCAAACAAATGCTATATTCAACTTTAATTGGATACAAGACGGGAATGATGCAGCAAATAATGGAGGATATAATTTCTTCAAGGTATTTGTTGATAATCTACTTGCCATTGTCTATGAGAGAGTCGAGAATAATCAGATAAACTATGATTGTTACGAACGATTCAAGAAGAGCCTTTTTTGCAACTACATACGTAGTTATGTGTATGGATTATTGATTCGTCGAGACAAAGTAATGAGACAAAACTTTGATACTACTGATGGATTGAAGATCTTAATGAAGCACTACGGTTGTAAACCATATTTCTATTTGTGGCCGCTAAGAATCGTTGCTTCAAGGATATATCATAAATTGAAGGGTAGTTAAACCTTTCTTTTTCAGAAAGAGAATCCAAAAATGTATAAGGATTATAAAAATATTTTCCATGATTTGCAGTTGCCTTTGTAGAGAAAATACCATATGTATTTTCACATAATAGGTTATTCGATTCAATGGTTTAATGAAGGGATAATAATTAAATTTCATGGCGATTGGAAATCTAAGATTATTTGTTTTATCACGAACATATTCAATCCTTTCACATACGTAAATATAATTAAATATTTAATATGTCAGTATTTAAAGACAAAGTCCTCCTGATTACTGGAGGCACCGGCTCGTTCGGTAACATGGTGCTTAAGCGTTTTCTTGAGAGTGATATCAAGGAAATCCGTATTTTTAGTCGCGATGAGAAGAAGCAGGATGATATGCGTCATCATCTGCAAGAGCAGTATCCTACTGAAATCGCTAACAAGGTAAAGTTCTACATTGGTGATGTCAGAAATCGCCAGAGTGTAGATATTGTAATGAGAGGTGGAGTGGATTATATCTTCTCTGCAGCTGCTCTCAAGCAAGTTCCTTCTTGCGAGTTCTTCCCGATGCAGGCAGTAGAGACAAACGTGTATGGCACAAACAATGTTTTGGAATCAGCAATTGAACATGGAGTGAAGAACATTGTGGTTCTCTCTACAGATAAGGCCGCTTATCCTATCAATGCAATGGGTATCTCTAAGGCTATGATGGAGAAGGTGGCTACGGCTAAAGGCCGCCAGTTAGGTGAGAACGCAAAGACTACTATCTGCTGCACTCGCTATGGAAACGTAATGGCTAGCCGTGGAAGCGTGATTCCTCTTTGGGTAGAGCAGATGATGGATGGCAAGCCAATCACCATCACCGACCCTAACATGACTCGCTTCATGATGACGCTGAATGATGCCGTTGACCTTGTGGTTTATGCTTTTGAGCATGGGCACAATGGTGACCTCTTTGTACAGAAAGCACCGGCAGCTACTCTCGATGTATTGGCACAGGCTCTGAAAGAAACTTACGCAGAACTTGATCCGAAGTATCTTGATACAGAGGTGAAGATTATCGGAACCCGTCACGGAGAGAAACTGTATGAAACTCTGGTTACTCGTGAAGAGATGGCTCGCGCAATAGACTGTGGCAATTATTACCGCATTCCTTGTGATGCCCGAGACCTCAACTACGATAAGATTGAGGGTGGCAATCTTGATATCGAAAAGATGGAGGAATATCACAGCCACAATACTTCTCGCCTTGATGTAGAAGGCATGAAGGCTCTTCTTCATAAGTTGACCTTCATTCGTGAGGATCTTGGTCTTCAACCACGTGCAAAAGCTAAAGAGATTCGTTCAGAATAAAAATTTTTAACTGGCAGCACAGGTGATTCCAATGGGATGTGGTTCAATACCACCTGCCAGTTCAAATTAGAAATCAAATATAAAATTACAAATATGAAAATCTTAGTATTAGGCTGCAACGGCATGGCTGGTCACCTCATTTCGCTCTACTTCAAAGAGAAGGGGCATGAGGTGGTAGGCTTTGCACGTCAGCAATCACAGCTTCTGGACATCACAATCATAGGTGATGCTTCCGACATGGCTCTTATCAAGAAGGTCATCGAAGAAGGCACCTATGATGCAGCCATCAACTGCATCGGCCTCCTCAATCAGTTTGCCGAGAACAATAAGGCAATGGCTGTTTTACTCAATGGCTATCTGCCTCATTATCTTGTAGAACTGACCAAGGACTCCAAGACTCGCATCATTCACATGTCCACCGACTGTGTATTTGCTGGTAACGATGGTCCTTATTTTGAGGATACTCTGCCTAATGGTGCTTCGTTCTATGACCGTTCTAAGGCAATGGGCGAGTTCAATAACGATAAGGATTTGACATTCCGTAATTCTATCGTAGGTCCAGACATCAAAGAGTCTGGTATTGGTCTTTTCAATTGGTTTATGAAACAGGATAGTGAAGTAGGAGGTTATACAGGTGCTATCTGGACAGGTGTAACTACACTTACGCTTGCAAAAGCGATGGAGCAGGCTTTAAAGGAGAACTTGACTGGACTATACAATCTCGTAAACAACGAGAGCATTAATAAGTATGACCTTCTCGGTCTTTTCAATAAGTACTTCCGTGGCGGAGAGATAAATATTACCCCGAATGATAAGTTACAGCTTGACAAGAGTCTCAGAAGCAAGCGTGACGACTTCGGCTTTATCGTTCCTTCATATGAGCAGCAGATAAAAGAAATGCGTGAGTGGGTAGATGCCCATTCGACACTCTATCAACATTATTACAAAGATAAAAAATGGATACACCAAAATTAAGCATAGTTATTGCAACACGAAATCGTGAATATTATTGCAAAAGATGCATAGCTGTTATGCTTCGTTATATCTCCTATGATACTCAGATTGTAATTTCAGATAATTCTGATTCCTCTGATCTGTTAGACTTTGTCAATTCATCATGTGATGAAAGAATTTTTTATAAGCATTCTGACGGAGCTTTAACAATGTCTGAAAATTATAATATTGCATTAGAATGTGCGTCCGGAGAATACATTTGTATGATAGGTGATGATGATATAATATTACCTGCGATTTTTGATGTAGTTGATTTCGCTATTACAAATAATATTGAGGCCATAGGTCAGAGAGAGGTTATAGACTATCTATGGCCATCGGACTTTACCACTGGTCATGTGCGCATACCTAAATATACGAACAGGGTGTTGAAATTAGACTCTCATGAGATTTTGATAAAATATCTGAGGAAAGGAGGCTGTTTCAATCCACGAGATGCAAAACTGCCTATGTTATATCATGGGATTGTTAAGAGGTCACTCTTGCAGCAAATAAAGAATGAAACCGGCGAAATATTGACAGGTATTAGTCCTGATTCCTATTCAGCGTGTGCAATAGCTCAACGCATAAAGACCCACTATATTTATGACACCCCGTTTACAATAGCTGGAGCTTGTAAAACGAGTGCAACATCTGCAAAATTAATGGGTGGGCATTGCGGAGAGTTAAAGGAAAGTGCTCAATATAACATGAATGTCGCTAAAGGTTATGTGTGGGCAAAGGATGTTCCCGAATTTTATAGCGTTCAAACAATATGGGCAGACTCCACATTACATAATATGTGCCCCGAGTTCCTACAGTATTTCAGACTCAAACCGCTTGTTGCACGCGCTCTAATGACAAACAGACATATAGCAAAAACGATAATACATTATACAAACATACATTTAGACAATAAGAAGAAGAATAACAAAACTCTATTCTATCTTGATGTATCGATGAGAATATGCAGCCTATTCATCTGTAGGGTTGTCTCAAAGATATTCAGAACTATTAATAAAAGTGACAAAAGAATGGATGGCATAAAACATATTAATGATATAACATCAATTTTGAGTGATTAAATATGATATACATATTTATTTTCATCCTACTTTTTTTGTGCAGAAATAGTCGTGACAAGAAGCTCTTTTTCTTTATAGGTGCATTTTTGTCAATTGTACTAGGTTACAGAGGCATAGATGTAGGTACTGACACGCATTCTTACATTGAGTATTTTGGCTATGCTGATGAAGATAGTTACATGGAATTCTTTTGGAACAAACTGGTTTTGTTTATTAAGAACCTGGGGCTATCTGCATATACTTTTAATTTTTTCGTCGCTATTTTGTCTATATCTGCTGTTTGCCATGTTGCATCTAAAGAATCAGATAAACCTATAAAGGTATTATTTTTTCTATATTCATTGGGATTTTACTTTTATATGTTCAACGTTATGCGACAGTTGTTTGCTGTGTGTATCGAGCTGATTGGATTTACCTATTTGAAACGCGGAAAATGGAAAACATTTCTCGGTATTGTTGCATTCGCCTCTTTATTCCATCTTTCATCTCTCGTAGCCGTTTTGGCATTATTTGTAAGGAATTTGAACTTATCTTTTAGAAAGTATTTGTGGATAATTTTCGGTACTAGTATTGTCGGTGTTCTCATACCAATTGAATACATTATACTAATATCTTTTAAGTACGCGCGCGATGTTGACTCTTCAGGAGACTTGTTTAGAACAAGTATAATCCAGTCAGTAATGTACTTATTATTCACAAATGGGCTGCTTGTATCCATCTTCTGGTTCTACAAAGACGTTTTGTTTGATTCAAATAAAATAAAGCAGAGAACTTTAATTACCAAGCAATATGACGACTTACATTTTTGGCTTAAAATTATCTTTGTCGGCAATATTATTTTTAATATATTTGTAAATCTTCTTGTAGGCTTACGAATTGCTTACACATTCACAATGTCTGAGATAATATTGTTTAGTGTACTACCTAAAAGGAAAGGAAAGTCTGGATCATGGCTCTTATATCTTTATGCACTGTTGACATTCTTAAGATTTATCATTGCAGAATACAATATGAATGGCGCTTCAGGAGCATTAATTCCATATACCTTTAATTTTGAGCTTTAATTATGATATCGGTAATAATTCCAGTATATAAAGTCGAGGCCTATGTGAACGAATGTCTCACTACAATAAAGGAACAAAACTATGCTGATATTGAAGTTCTATGCATCATCGATGGCTCTACTGACAATAGTGAAACAATTTGTAGGAAATTCGCATCGAAAGACGATCGCTTCAAGGTCTATGTACAATCCAACGCAGGAGTAAGTGCGGCACGTAACTTGGGATTGTCGAAGGCAAGGGGTGAGTATGTTTGTTTTGTGGATGCAGACGATAAGATACACAAGGATTATCTGAAGAATCTTCTGACTTTGCATAAAGATGGTGCTATGCCGATTATATCATTCTCATCAACAGATGAAGGACTGGGCGTGGGTAGTAGAACCTTGTCCTATCAGGCTAAAGAGTATATACAGCATATCTTTGCAGAGGATATCTGGCATCCTAATCTATGGGCGATGTTGTTTGACCGTAAGATAATAGAAGACAACAATCTTCGGTTTTATGTCGGTTGCATCAAGAATGAGGATACTGAGTTTTTTGTAAAGTATATGGCTCATATCAATATGGTAGTAGTATCTGATTACAAAGGATACTATTACCGTATCAATCCTAATTCTGTGATGCAGAGTGGGCTAAACAAGAAATCACTTACGAGTATCGAAGCTCAGGACCGTATGGCTAAGTACCTTGTAGATGCAGGTATATATAACGAAGCTAACTATCTACTCTCAAATGCGGTTCAGGTGTATGTGTTCTCTGCAGCAAGAAGTAAGAATCTGGAAATATATGATTATCTGCATAGCAAATATGATGTCAAATATCACATGAAGAAGGAATTGTGGCATCCTCGTCTGGGTAGGAAAGGAGTGTCGTTAGCTTACCTTTTGCTTGGTAGAAAACTCTTTTATTCGTTATTGTCTAAAGTATAATATTTGAACAGAGAAATGGCAGTAAGCATCCAACCCCTATTTTGGCGGTTTGAAATATAATCACTACCTTTGCGCCGTAATTTTAAAAACAACGATTATGGCAATAAGTAGTAAAGACATCGAAACTCTTTGGGCTCGTTATCTCAACAATCATGTCCAATCCCAAGTTCCAACGACAAGACCATGGTGCAAGGACATGTGCATAAGGATTCAGTTACGGTAGCACACGTAAATATATGTTTAAGCAATGGCATGAGAATCGACTATCACAAGAAGGTTGCTGCCACATACCTTACTTTCGTGGAGACATGCAAGTTGATGAAGAAGACCGCGCTTGATTTTTTCAAGGGCTTCTTAAGCATGACTTCAGGCGGCAGGTCCGACTACGAGCTCATAGTTCAAGAGCGTTTGTGTTAATTAAATAAAAAAAATACAATCAACAGAAAATCCTTATATCCCTGAAACCCCAGTAAACACTGGGGCTCTGGTGTATTGCTATAGGGATTGGATGCTTACAAGGAGCTCGCACAGTCGCTGAATGACTTGCTGAACATCGTGATGCCCATGGGATATGACTACATAGCTCGTATGGACGCTGATGATATCTCGGAGGTTAATCGGTTTGAGAAGCAGATTGAATATTTCGAAAGTCAATTAGAGTTTGAATGACTTCGCACTATTGTTTCTTCCGCCAACCTGAGGCGTAACGTAGGAATGAACCTCAATGGTCTAAACTTCGAATGCGACAAAATAAGGCTGAGTGAGGATTATAGACAGTATCTTCTTGGGATTATTACAAAAACGACTCAATTTTCGACTATTGAAAACAAGATAGGCTTCGTCTCGCCTGAAAGGCGATATGAACTGTAATTAGAAAACTGATATATTTTAATAATTATTAACACTAATTATTGGTTCGTAGGTTCAGATGGGGGCTACTCGCCCCCAAACCCCTCGGTGTTTTCAGGTATTAGATTTTCTATCCTGAGAGACTCTGAGGTTGTTCAGGAACTAATTCTTTGAAGATACATAACCATCGATATATGGTTTATCTTGAGTGATAACAGCAAAAGCCTGCCGGATAAGTTTGTTTGCCGCTGCAATTAGGGCGACTTTCCCATGCTTGCCTTTAGACCGCAAACGTTCATAACAGGCCTTACATTCAGCGTTATATAGTATGGAAGAGAACGCTGCTACGTAGAGCTGACCTCTTAAATAAGAGTCTCCGTTGCGGTTGATGTGGCCTTTGAAATTGACAGAAGTGCCGGACTGCTGATATGTTGGTGACAATCCCAGATAACGGGTGAGTTGTTTGGCATTATCAAAGTATGTGAAGCCGCCAGTAGTTATTATGAGTGCAGCTGCAAGAGTGACACCAATCCCCTTTATTGAGGTGAGTAGGTCCATCTGCTTCTTGTACTCGGAACATGCAAGGTTTGCAAGGTCCTCTTCGAGGTCTTTAATCTGCTTCTCAAGGAATGCAATTGTCTTCTCGACAGACCTCTTGCACTTGGCATCAAAGAACGGCAGTGCCTCCATGGAGCCTTTGAGGTTCCTTGTGGCAATGAGCTGTTTCTTGAGTTGGCGAATGACTGTTCTCTTCTGCTTGAGTGTGAGTATGGCGTCACTGCGCATCTTGTATGGCGCAGGGTTCATTTTCTCTCCGTAAAGAGCAATCAGACGGGCGTCTATCTCATCCGTCTTGACAGTGGATAGCATAGCACGTGCAAAGTTCTTCACTTTAAGCGGATTCTCCAGGCTTGTAGTGATACCTGCTTCTGATAGCAGATACACAAGCAGGGCACTGTAATTGCCAGTCGCCTCCATGACGCAATGGTGCTCTTCCTTGGAGATGGTCTTGATGAACTCATGAATCCCCTTAGTGGTGTTTTTGAAAGTCTTCGTCTTGCTGTTCTTGTTTGGAGAATAAGCTACAACGAAAGTGTCCTTGCTGATGTCAATACCAATGTAAGTCATAATTATAAATTAATATTAAAATTAAACATTCAACATCAAAACATCTTGGATCCATCATTGCAAAATGCGGGGTCAAAGCCCAATGAACTGTCCGGATTCGGATGTTAAGGAGTGGGGGCAGAACATATCGCACTGTCTTATGACGAATGAAGCATCGGCCTTATTCCACTTCCTCGATGTTGTTAACGAGTGCAAAGGTAATAATAAAATATGAATATACAATGAAGCGCCGACCGTTGCACGTCCGCCGCAAATGTAATCTGATTATTATGGGGAAAGATGTCGTTTTTTGTGTGGTTTCCAAAAGGAAAGTGGCAACTTGCGGATGAGAAAACTGACTTGTACCTCTTTACATTATATACAAACAGAGATGCTACAATCTCAAAATATGCCACAAATGAGACAAAATACAGTGTTTTACGACGCGTCAGGGCGCAAAGAGGCTGTCCACGAAGAAAAGCACTTCGCGGACTACCTGAAGTTAGTTGCCCTTACGCATGAGAAGAAGCGGCGGTGCCCTCGGGGCAGGATTGATGATCCTGATGATGATACGCTGGCAATGGCATTCCTTGCAGACTCCAATCTCCCAACCTTTCTCCTGACAGATCTCAAGATATGACTTCTTTGTCCTTTCTTTCGGCACGGGCGGCACATCGAGCTGCTGCTGTATGTTGCGCAGTGCATCCCTGTTGCATGGTGAGAGTATGCCGTAGTGGCGTATCCTCACAAACCTGTCGGGTAGCACATGCAGGGATAGCAGGGAGAGGAACTTGTCAATCTCCATTGTCATCACCCCGTGCTTTCCGCCCTTCCTGTAGTCCTTGTAGTCGTATGAGACATTTGAGTCTGTCACGTCAAGAATCCTGGAATTGGTTATCGCCACACGATATGCATATCTGGCAATATACTCCAACACCTGATTCACTCCCTTTGCGGGAGGACGGGAATAAACGACCCAGTGCTTATTCTTACACTGATAGCGTATGTAATCGGCAATAATATAGTTTTCTTCCTTTAGCCTCCGTGTTAGCAGGTTCATGAACCTGCCATAGAATTTGTCGCTCATGCCATGCACAGGAAAAAGGAAGTCACTCTTTTCGCAACCGTTGAGATGGTGCCACACACCGAGTTTGTCTATCCCTCCACCCGGCACAATGCAGTGAATGTGCGGATGGTAGAACAGATTGGAACCCCACGTATGAAGAATTGCTGTCATGCCTGTACGCAGCCCCTTTTCGCCAGCAAAGTCGTGAATGGTAGCCCAAGCGGCCTTGAACATGCAATCGTAGAAGGCTGTCTGATGGGACATGGCAATGGGATGCAGGCAATCCGGCACCGTGAATACCACATGGAAGTACTTCGTGGGGATAATCTCCTCCCTGCGGAAAGTAATCCACTGCTCGCGTTCCTTGTTCTGGCACTTCGGGCAATGGCGGTTACGACAGCTGTTGTAGCTGACCTTTATCTCTCCGCATTCCGGGCATACCTCCACATGACCTCCAAGGGCGCTGGTTCGGCACATCGCCATATGGCCAAACGCTTTTCTTACAGGCGTAACTACATTATGGGTACTAAGAAACTTCTCTCCATGGTCACGTATAATCTGACCGATGTCGAAGCGTGTCCTCATTGCTTGGGCGGGAAGAGGGCATCAATCATCCTCACTTGTTTAATGGGGTCAATTTTAGCAACATGAAGATAAACCATCGTAGTCGTGAGTCTCGCATGTCCGAGCCGCTTCTGTACATGCACTATGTTCTCTCCGTTCTCAAGGAGATGAGTGGCTGCACTATGCCTCAGGTCGTGGATGGTGATGGAATGGTCGAGCGCGACCCTTGCAAGTGCGTTCTTGAGAATGATCCGCACATAGCCTGGAGTGATGCGCTGTGGCTCTGTCTTGACGCTATGACTCTTGAAGACATAGTCGTCGCTCGGATACTTCTTGCGATATGCCTTGAGTACCACGAGCATCTGGTCGGAGACGGGCACGTAGCGGTCCTTGCGCCCCTTGCCCTGGAAGACGAACAGCTTCCTGCGGTCAAAGCAGATGTCGTCCCATCTGAGGCGGCATGCCTCACTGACCCTGAGGGCGCAGTCGTAGATGATGGCAAGCAGGGTTTTGTCGTACAGGGTACAGTTGCGGAGAAGACGGGCAATCTGCTCTTGGGAGAGCACCCGTGGGAGTCTCTTCGGCTTTTGGAAGCACGAGACCGTTAGGTTGCTTAAGCCCCATCACCTTGTAGTAGGCCTGCAATCCGAACACAGTGTGCTTGAAGAACGAGAGGCTGCAACGGTTCTTGGTAAGGAGTGTGGACAGGTAGTAGTCGATGTCTGTCTGGGTGAACTCCTCCGGCAACTTATTGAAAAACAACACTGCCTGAGCAATCTTCAGGCGATAATCATAAATACTGCCGTCTACATACTGTGCCAGACGCAGCTTTTTAGTGAAAAGCGAAATGCGGTCACCGAATTTGGGTACAGCCGCAATCGCCTTGTCCAATGTTGTATTGGGCATATTATTTTGTGGTGGAGGGGATTAATGACGGGAGGGTTAAGGGAAAAGACCCGTCATCTCCCTTCACCTTTTTAGAGAAACGTAAAATAAGTGTAAAATATTGTAGTGGAAGGTTATAAGCCGCAGGACTTTAGCTTTTTTCACCGCAGTGAAAAATTAGTGCAACGTATTTATCTTTGTTCATATGCAAATCCTTTATAGACTGCAAAATTACAAATTCAAATCGTCGCAACCTCAATCTAAAACCTAAAAGACTATATTTCAATTATTTCAAAGACCGATTTATCCACTTTAACGGGACAGTAGTGGATCAATATATATAGGCAATAATACAATTTTTGCTGGTTCTGTTCATGCTGCCGCTACAGAGGGACGCACTATTAGAATTGGCGATAGTTGTTTGTTTTCAAGCAATATTCAAATAAGGACAGGAGATTCCCATGCTATTTATGATTTGATGAACAACAAAAGAATAAACACAGCTTTAGATGTGACTATTAGCAATCATGTTTGGATCGGTCAAAATGTTACAATTCTGAAAGGATCTAATATTGGAAATAATAATGTGGTTGGAACTGGCGCAATCGTAACCAATAAGGTGCCAGTTGACAATTGCATTTTAGGAGGTATTGGAGGAAAAGTGTTAAAACAAAATATAAATTGGCAGGAAGAAAGGCAACAATAATGAACATTAATGAAAGTTAATATGATATCAGTGATAATCCCAATTTATAATGCGGAAGCTTATCTGCATGATTGTTTGGAGTCTGTACAAAAGCAGACATATAAAGATTTTGAAGTTGTTTGTGTGAATGACGGATCGCCAGACAATAGTGCCGAAATCTGTCAGCGATTCGTTGATAAAGACAAACGATTTCGCCTATTTAATCAAGAGAACGGAGGTGTTTCATCTGCAAGAAACAAAGCTCTGAAAGAGGTTAAAGGTGAATATGTATGTTTTGTGGATTCTGATGATGTAATTGAACCTCACTTCTTGGAGCATCTCATTGAACTTGCCAAAGATGGTTCATTTGCTATCTGCAGCTATACCAGAGCTTTTTCTGAGTTAACATCTAAGGCATCAAAGATAAGTGAGTATAAAGCAAATGATTTCATAAGGTGTATATTAAATGAGTCTATAGAACATCCAAACATTTGGATGATGCTATTCAAAAATAGCATCATACAAACGAAACATTTGGATTTTACCCTCGGATGTGTTCGCAATGAGGATACAGAGTTTTATATGAAATATCTTGTTAATGAGACAAATGTAAAGGTGTCTGATTATAAGGGTTACTATTATAGAGACAATGAAAATTCAGCAGCACATCGATTCGACATTAAGGCTTTGACATTCATTGATGCAGATGCCCGCATCTCAAAAATTCTTGTAGAGAATAATGTTATAGTAAATGATAATCACATCGTTCCAGCAAGTGTACAATATTTCGTCTATCAAACTGCTCGTCAAGGTAACAAAGAGCTATACGATTATATTCATGAGCATTATGATGTGAAACAAATGATGAAGAAAATGACATCCTTCCCTCGGCTGGCACGCAAAGGAGTTGCGTATTGTTATCTACTTTTAGGTAGGACTTTATTCTACCAACTTATATCGAAATTATAAGTATTATGACACGACAAATTGAATATGATTTATTGAAGGGATTTGGTATCTTATTCGTTATCTTAGGACATTCAGTTCCTGATTTCCCAGTGAATCTTAGGGCAGATATAGTGTCAAGTTCACTAGAACAACTGGTGTATGCTTTTCACATGCCTTTGTTCTTTGTTTCTGCCGGATGTATGGTGCAAATGGCTGATAATAAGCCTTTCTGTAACGGGGGGGAGATTGTCTGAAAACCCATAGCAGCCAAAATGTCTCCTAATATTTCTTATT
>OBKV01000536.1_pt1 | contig 29970 bp, 34 predicted proteins | sample 1517301 | NCBI WGS metagenome assembly OBKV01 (sample SAMN04571685, study PRJEB22368) | human gut metagenome | biome: human gut; material: stool | host: Homo sapiens | place: Luxembourg | collected 2012-06-29 | reverse complement strand
GATAAAGTAGACAAATTAAGAGGTATGGATATCGTATTTGCTACAACAGCAACAACTGACGAAGAAGCAAGAGAATTATTAAAACTTCTAGGAATGCCTTTTAAAAATTAATCATTAATTAGTCAAAGGAAAGGAGAAAAACTATGGCTAAAACTTCAATGAAAATTAAACAAGCCAGACCACAAAAATATAAAACTAGAGAATATAACAGATGTAAAATTTGTGGTAGACCACATTCATATATAAGAAAATATGGAATTTGCCGTGTTTGCTTTAGAGAATTAGCTCATAAAGGAGAAATTCCTGGAGTTAAAAAAGCTAGCTGGTAAAATTTTAGTACAATTAATATAGAAAAAATGAAAAAAGGAGGGAAATATTTAAATGAATATTACAGACCCAATTGCAGATATGTTAACTAGAATAAGAAATGCAAATAGTTCAAAACATAAAACAGTTGATATCCCAGCTTCTAAATTAAAATTAGGAATTGCTGAAATATTAACAAATGAAGGATATGTAAAATCTTATGAAGAAATAAAAGATGATGCACAAGGTATCATAAGAATTACTCTAAAATATGATGAAAAAGGAACAAGAGTAATTGATGGTTTAAAAAGAATTAGTAAACCAGGATTAAGAGTTTATGCATCAAAAGACGAATTACCAAAAGTATTAAACGGATTAGGAATTGCTATAATCTCTACATCACAAGGATTAAAAACAGATAAACAAGCTAGAGAATTAGGAATTGGTGGAGAAGTATTAGCTTATATTTGGTAATACATAAAATAGTAGAAGAAGGAGGAAAAACCTAACATGTCAAGAATAGGAAATAAACCTATTACAGTACCAGAAGGTGTTGAAGTTAAAATAGACGGAAAACACATTACTGTAAAAGGACCAAAAGGTACATTAGAAAGAGAAATACACAATAATGTTTCTGTATCAATGGAAGGAAATACAATAAATGTTACAAGAATCAATGATCAACCATTTAACAGAGGTTTACATGGATTAACAAGAACATTAATTAATAATATGATAACAGGTGTAGTTAATGAATATAGTAAAGAGCTACAAGTTAATGGAGTTGGATATAGAGTTGCAAAACAAGGAACAGGATTAAATCTATCTTTAGGATTTTCACATCCAGTAATTGTAGAAGCTCCAGAAGGTATTACTTTTGATGTTCCAAATGCAAATACAATTATTGTAAAAGGAATTGATAAAGAATTAGTAGGTCAAACAGCAGCAGAAGTAAGATCTAAAAGACCACCAGAAGTTTATGGTGGAAAAGGTATTAAATATGCTGATGAAGTTATTAGACGTAAAGAGGGTAAAACTGGTAAATAAAATTAATTCTAAACTTCGTCTAACGTCGTTAACCTGCATTCAAAATTTTATCAACGTACACCAGTACGCCTCAAAAATTTTGAATTTGGTTGCCTAGTTATACTCGTTTATAATTAATTTTGAAGTCTAGAAATTCGAATTTAGAGAAAGGAGAATAAAAATGGTTAAGAAAACAGATAGAAAAATGGAAAGAACAAGAAGACATATAAGAGTTAGAACAAAAATTTCCGGAACAGCTGAAAGACCAAGATTATGTATCTACAGAAGTAACGCAAACTTATATGTACAAGTTATTGACGACGTTGCTGGTAAAACATTAGTATCTGCTTCTACATTAGATAAAGAAATCAAAACAAAACATGCTAATAAAGAAGCAGCTAAAGAATTAGGTACATTAATAGCTAAAAAAGCAGCTGACAAAAAAATAGAAACAGTAGTTTTTGACCGTGGAGGATATATCTATCATGGTGTAGTTAAAGAATTAGCAGAATCTGCAAGAGAAGGCGGACTTAAATTTTAGTAGATTAAAGAAGGAGGAAAACTAAAACCTATGGAAGAAAAAGAGTTAAAAGAAAAAGTTGTTGCAATAAACAGAGTTGCCAAAGTTGTTAAAGGTGGTAGAACTTTTAGATTTAGTGCCGTAGTAGTTGTTGGTGACGGAAATGGTCATGTAGGTGTTGGAAATGGTAAAGCATCAGAAGTTCCAGATGCTATAAAAAAAGCTATCCAAGAAGCTAAGAAAAACTTAGTTGAAGTACCAATTGTTGAAACAACAGTACCTCATGAATTTGTTGGAAAATTTGGAAGTGCCAAAGTTTTATTAAAACCAGCTGAATTAGGTACAGGACTTATCACTGGAGGTAGTGTAAGACCAGTTCTAGAATTAGCAGGATATCAAAACGTAAGAACAAAAGTTATTGGTACAAACAATCCAAGAAACGTTGTTTATGCTACATTAGAAGGATTAAAATCAATGCAAACTGCAGAACAAGTAGCTAAAAAAAGAGGTAAAAAAGTAGAAGAAATTTTATAATTAAATATAAAACTTAAGCGAAAAAAGGAGGTGCAAACCAGAAATGAAATTAGATGATTTAAAACCAGCTGTAAAAAAAGTAAACAGAAATAGAGTAGGTCGTGGAATTGGTTCTGGAAATGGAAAAACTTCAGGTAGAGGACAAAAAGGACAAAAATCAAGAAGCGGCGGAGGAGTAAGACGTGGATTTGAAGGTGGTCAAACTCCATTATATAGAAGATTACCAAAAAGAGGATTTACTAATATTCATGCAAAAACTTACACAGAAGTAACATTAAAAATGTTAAATAAAGTACAAAATACAGATGTTACTGCTGAAAGTTTATTAGCAGAAGGAATTATTGGAAAAGTTAATGATGGTATCGTTATTTTAGCAACAGGAAAATTAGAGAAAAAATTAAACGTAAAAGCTACAAGATTCACAGCGAAAGCAAAAGAAGAAATCGAAGCTTTAGGCGGAAAGGCAGAGGTGATTTAATTGTTTAAAACAATCAAAAATGCTATTTCGACACCTGATGTTAGAAAAAGATTACTATATACATTATTATTAATTGTTGTATTTAGATTTGGATGTTACATTACAGTACCAGGAGTAAATAGTGTAGCATTAAATGAAGCAATGTCAAATACAAATGGAATTGCTGGATTAATTGATATGATTTCTGGAGGAGCTTTTTCTAGATTTTCAGTTTTTGCTATGTCAATTAGCCCATATATTACAGCTTCAATAGTAATTCAATTATTAGCTTTAATTATTCCATCTTTAGAAAGATTAACTAAAGAAGGTGGAGAAGAAGGTAGAAAGAAAGTAAATAAATATACTAAAATGTTAACAGTATTATTAGCTTTTATAGAAGGTGTAGGAATTTACTTATCATATAAATCATCAGGAATATTTGTAAATGATAGTTTCCTAACAGGAGTACTAGTTGTATTAGGATTAATGACTGGTACATCAATATTAATGTGGTTAGGAGAAGAAATAACAAGTAAAGGTATTGGAAATGGAATATCATTATTGATATTTGTAGGTATAGTAGCAGGATTTCCATCATTAATTACAACATTATGGGGATTAATAATGCCAAGTACAGGATTTAGTACAACAGGATTGTTAATAGCTATAGGAATTGTAATTGGAGCTATTATATTAATAACAGGAGTTGTTTTTGTACAACAAGCAGAAAGAAGAATTCCTGTACAATATTCTAAAAAAGTAGTAGGAAGAAAAATGATGGGTGCACAAAATACACATATCCCATTAAAATTAGCAATGTCAGGAGTTATGCCTATAATTTTTGCATCATCATTTATGACATTCCCAGCTATGATTATACAAATATTTGTATCTGATATAGCAAACCAAACAGGCTTTTTAGCAGGATTATATAAATTTTCTATTGCAACATCAACATCAAATGTTGGTTGGGGATATTCATTAGCAAATGCAATTGTATATTTATTATTAATAGTAGGATTTTCATTCTTCTATACATTTGCTACATTTAACCCAGCAGAAATATCTAGCAACATTAAGAAAAATGGTGGATTTATTCCAGGAATTAGAGCTGGAAAACCAACAACTGAATATTTATCATCAGTAATATCAAAAATAACATGGTTTGGTGGATTATTCTTAGCAGTAATTGCCATACTACCAATGTTACTAAGATTTACAGGATTAAATATTGCATTTGGAGGTACATCAATATTAATCGTTGTAGGTGTAGCACTAGAAGCAGTACAACAATTAGAATCTTTCTTAGCGATGAGACACTATAAAGGATTCTTAGAATAGGATAATTAAGGGACGTCGCTTTTTTTAAGATACACACGTCCCTGTATCTTTGTTTAATAATTTTTCGCATGTCCATTAGTTAATTGGTGGATATGGTAAAGGTTATTAAAATAGCCTAAAACAAAAGTAGAGGAAGTGTTTATTAATGGTTATAATAATGTTAGGTGCACCTGGAACAGGAAAAGGTACAATAGCTAGCATATTAACAGAAAAATTAGGGATACCACAAGTATCAACAGGAGATATCTTTAGAAAAAATATTAAAGAAGGAAACGAACTAGGAAAATTAGCAGAAAAATATATATCAAAAGGTCAATTGGTACCAGATGATGTTACAATAGAAATAGTAGAAGAAAGATTAAAACAAAAAGATGTTGAAAATGGAATAATATTAGATGGATTCCCAAGAACAGTATATCAAGCAGAAAGACTAGATAAAATATTAGAAAAAGAAGGAAAAAAGGTAGATATAGTTATTAATTTAACAACACCTGAAGAAGAAATAATAGAAAGAATAGTAAACAGAAGAGTATGTTCAAACCAAGAATGTAAAACAGTTTATAATGTATTATTAAACCCACCAAAAGTAGACGGAATTTGTGACAAGTGTGGATCAGAATTAATTCAAAGAAAAGATGATACACCAGAAACAGTAAAAGCCAGACTTTCAAGTTATATGGAACAAACAAGTCCAGTAGTAGATTATTATGAAAAACAAGAAAAAATATATTCTGCACTTGTAAGTAAATCAGTAAATAAATTAGGAAAAGATGTAGCAGAAGATGTAGTAAAATATATAAAAGAAAATTTTTAGGAGATGATATAATTGGTAACAATTAAATCTAAAAAAGAAATAGAATACATGAAAGAAGCTTGCAGAGTAGTTGCTATAATGTATGAGGAATTAGAAAAAAAAATAAAACCAGGAATGTCAACATGGGAAGTTGATCAATTAGCAGAAAAAATAATAAGAAGAGAAGGAGCATTGCCTGCAGAAAAAGGATATCCATCAGGAATGAGAGGAGTGCCACCATACCCAGCATCAATATGTATATCTATAAATGATGAGGTTATACACGGAATACCTTCAAAACACAAATACATAAAAGAAGGTGATATTGTAAGCATTGACACAGTAGCACTAAAAAATGGATTTAATGGCGATGCAGCAAGAACATTTATGATAGGAAATGTATCAAAAGATGCAAAAAGATTAGTAGAAGTAACAAAACAAGCATTTTATGAAGGGATAAAATATGCGAAACCAGGTTATAGAATTGGTGATGTATGTCATGCAATAGGTGAATATGTACATTCTCAAGGATATTCAGTAGTTAGAGAATTCCAAGGACATGGAATTGGAAGACAAATGCATGAAGATCCAGGAATACCAAACTATGGAAAAGCAGGAAGAGGAATAAGATTAGAACCAGGAATGACATTAGCCATAGAACCTATGGTAATCCAAGGAAAACCTAATATTTTGGAATTAGAAGATGGATGGACAATTATAACAGAAGATGGAAGTTTAGCAGCTCATTATGAAAATACAATTTTAATTACAGAAAAAGAGCCAGAGATATTGACAATTCTAAAATAATTTTGTATAATGAAATAGTTATTATGCACAATAGCCCAATTTTGCATAAAAATGTAAAAACTCTTTAATTAATAGGAGGGGAAAAAGTTGGCAAAAGAAGATGTAATCGAAGTAGAAGGTACTGTAGTAGAAGCATTACCTAACACAGTTTTTAAAGTAGAACTAAAGAATGGACATCAAATATTAGCTCATATTTCTGGTAAATTAAGAATGAACTATATAAAAATATTACCAGGAGACAAAGTAAAAGTAGAACTTTCACCATATGATCTAACAAGAGGAAGAATTACATGGAGAGCTAAATAAGATAGAAATTAACCCAAAAATATAAATTTAAAGCAAGCCAAGGAGGTGCTAATAAGATGAAAGTAAGACCATCAGTAAAACCAATGTGTGACAAATGCAAAGTTATAAAAAGAAAAGGGGTTATAAGAGTAATTTGCGAAAACCCTAAACACAAACAAAGACAAGGATAATCCTTATAGTTAACAACACAAATGAGGTAGCGGCTGTGAACCTGAAACAGTTTAGGTTACATTTATCTAGTTTGTGTTTATATATATGTTCTAAAATCTTAAACTGACTAGAGTAAACGCTAGTACATTTCACTTTTTAAGCTCTTTTAGGACAAACAAAAACAAAACAAAAAATTTTGGAGGTGCAAAAAAATATGGCTCGTATAGCAGGAGTAGATTTACCTAAAGAAAAAAGAGTAGAAATAGGACTTACTTATATTTATGGAATAGGAGTGTCAAGCTCAAGAAAAATCCTAGAAAAAGCAGGAGTTAATCCAGATATAAGAGTAAAAGACTTAACAGATGATCAAGTAAATGATATAAGAAAAGCAATAGACGAATCTTATGTTGTTGAAGGTGACTTAAGAAGAGAAGTAGCATTAAATATTAAAAGATTAACAGAAATTGGATGCTACAGAGGATTAAGACATAGAAGAGGTCTTCCAGTTAGAGGTCAAAGAACTAAAACTAATGCTAGAACTAGAAAAGGTCCTAGGAAGTTGGTTAGTAGAAGTAAAAAATAAATAAAATCAATTTAAATCAACATCTTGCACATTTTAATTTCATTAATCAAACCTCGACGTACCAACGTACGCCATCGTCTTGATTAACTCATTAAAATGCACAATATATTAATTAAAATTAATTTTAACAAACAAATAAATCGAGTATAATTCAAAATAAATTTGAATAAGGAGGAAAATGCGAAATGGCTAAAAATGTAACAACAAAAAAAGTAGCTAGAAGAAATAGAAAAAACATCGAAAAAGGTGCAGCTCATATTCATTCTAGTTTTAACAATACAATAGTTACAATTACAGATACACAAGGAAATACAATATCATGGGGAAGTGCCGGAGAATTAGGTTACAAAGGTTCAAGAAAAAGCACACCATTCGCAGCTGGTCAAGTTGCAGAAACAGCAGCTAAAATTGCTATGGAACATGGTTTAAAATCAGTAGAAGTATTTGTTAAAGGACCAGGTTCAGGAAGAGAAGCAGCAATTCGTTCATTACAAACAGCTGGATTAGAAATAAGTGCAATCAAAGATGTAACACCAATACCTCATAATGGTTGTAGACCACCAAAAAGAAGAAGAGTATAGAATTAGTAAATAAGTGAAAGGAGTATAGAAATGGCAAGATATATAGATGAACAATGCCGTAGATGCCGTAGAGAAGGACAAAAATTGTTCTTAAAAGGTGACAGATGTTATTCTGACAAATGTAGTATTTCAAGAAGAAACTATGCACCAGGTGATCATGGACAAAAAAGAGCAAAACTTTCTGAATACGGAACACAATTAAGAGAAAAACAAAAAACAAAAACATACTATGGAGTTGGAGAAAAACAATTTAGAAAATATTTTGAAATGGCTTCAAACCAAAAAGGTGTAACAGGTGAAGCTTTATTACAAATATTAGAAAGCAGATTAGACAATGTAGTATACAGATTAGGATTTGGTGCATCAAGAGCACAAGCTAGACAACTTGTAAACCATGCACAATTCGAAGTAAATGGAAAGAAGGTTAATATACCATCTTACCTAGTAAAAGCTGGAGATGTTATTACAGTTAGAGAAAGTAAAAAAGATAATGCTACATTAAAAGCTAATATTGAAGAATCAGCTAAAAGACCAGTACCAGCTTGGCTTGAAAGAGATACAGAAAAATTAAGTGGTAAAGTAATTAAACTAGCATCTAGAGAAGATATTGAAATTCCAATCGAAGAACATTTAATAGTAGAGCTTTACTCAAAATAATAATTAAAAGTTATTTTATAAAAACTTTTAAACTTTTACTTGAAAAAAACTTAAACAAGGTTTTAAAAAGTTTGAGATGCAGTCTCGAATATTAGGAGGTAAAAATGATAGAATTTGAAAAGCCAAATATTGAATGTCTAGAAGTAGATGATGCAAACAATTATGCAAAATTTGTATGTGAACCATTAGAAAGAGGTTATGGAGTAACAATAGGCAACTCATTAAGAAGAATTTTGTTATCATCACTTCCAGGTTGTGCTATAACAAGTGTAAAAATAGATGGAGTATTACATGAATTTTCAGCAATTGACAATGTTGTTGAAGATGTTCCAGAATTAATTGTTAACTTAAAAAACATAAGATTAAAATTTGACGGTGATGAAGAAAAAGTTTTAAGAATAGAAGCTAAAGGTGAAGGTGAAGTATTAGCTGGAGATATTATTACAGATGGAACAGTTGAAATATTAAATCCAGATTTACATATAGCAACAATAGCTGAAGGTGGAAACTTAAGAATGGAAATGACTGCAGATAGAGGAAGAGGTTATAATTCTTCAGAAAAGAATAAAAAACCAAATCAAGATATCTCTGTACTTCCAATAGACTCAATTTATACACCAGTTAAAAAAGTAAATTATCAAGTAGAGAATACAAGAGTTGGTCAAATGGTAGATTATGATAAACTAGTAATTGAAGTTTGGACAGATGGAAGCTTAAAAGCTCATGAAGCTTTAAGTTTAGCAGCTAAAGTTATGACAGGACACTTAGAATTATTTATAGATTTATCTGAAGCAACAAAAAATACACAAGTTATGATTGAAAAAGAAGAATCTAAAAAAGAAAAAGTTCTTGAAATGACAATAGAAGAATTAGAATTATCTGTAAGATCATTCAATTGTTTGAAAAGAGCTGGAATATCAACAGTTGAAGATTTAACAAACAAAACAGATGCAGAAATGATGAAGGTTAGAAACCTTGGTAAAAAATCATTAGAAGAAGTTATTGCAAAATTACATTCATTAGGATTAGATTTTGCAAAAGAAGATGAATAAATTAGGAAGGTAAGGTGAATAAAAGTGGCTACTAATAGAAAATTAGGAAGAACTACAGATATTAGAATGGCAATGCTAAAAACATTAACAACAGACCTTATTATGCACGGAAAAATAGAAACTACTTTACCAAGAGCAAAAGAAGTAAAATCAATAGCTGATAGCTTAATTTCTTTAGCAATAAAAGAAAAAGATAACTTTGAAACAGTTGATGTAAAAGTAGTAAAAGCAAAATTAGATGCAAAAGGTAACAAAGAAACAGAATTAGTAAAAAGCAAAAATGGTAAAGAATATCTAAGAGTAGTAAAAGAAGAAACTACTGAAAAAAGACAAAAAGATATGCCATCAAGATTAAATGCTAGAAGAAAAATGATGAAAAAAATCAACAAAGTAAAAGATAGCGAAGGAAACAATGTTGATTTAACATCAAAATTATTCAACGAAATAGCTCCAAAATATGCTGGTAAAAACGTAGGTGGATATACACGTATAGTTAAAGCTGGTCCAAGAAGAGGAGACGGAGCAGAAGTTGCAATATTACAATTAATCTAATTAATAAAGTAATATTTAAAATTTAATATAAAATAATATAAATAGAAAGGTATGTAATAAATTATTCTAAATAATTGTTATAAACCTTTTTATTTTTGCTTTGAAAATATTTTTTATATAGTGTAAAAAATATAAGAGTAACTATTTTGTTATATATTTCATATAATGCTACAGGAGGCATAAAGATGGAATATGTAGTGAATGCTATATTGTGGATATTAGCAATATACGGATTATTTGAAATTATTAAAAATATTATATATATTAATACATATACTGGATTTAAATCAGATGGAATATATCTAATTATTGGCGTAAAAAATCAAGAAGAAAAAATAGAAGGATTTTTACGTTCGACAATATTTAAATTTTTATATGGAAAAGAAGACTATATAAAAAATATAATGATAGTAGACTTAAAATCAACAGACAAAACAAATCAAATAATAAAAAATATGGAAAAACAATATGAATGTTTACAAATATTAAGTTGGAAAGAATGTAAAGAAATTATGGATAATATAGATGACATATAATTTAGATAAAGTTAAATATAGCATATAAAATGAAAGGTTACATAACTTTGACTTTTGTGCGTAAATTTGCTATAATAGATGTATTGAATACGCAGGAGGAAAAGCAATATGAGAAAAACAAAATACCGGAAACTTGGAGGAAATGTAAAGTTTGAACCAAAAAAGTGGAGAGACGCATTAAGTGCTAGCTGTTACTGTTATGCAATTGATGTAAAAAGTGAAAATTTTATATTAGTTGGGGAATTTATAGGAGAAAAATGTAATGAGAAAGTCTCAGATGAAGAATTAATTCGGATTTTAAAAAAAGAATTAGAGTTCTTGGATTATGAACCAAAAGAGGTAGAGGTTGATTATAAAACAAAACCGGGAGAATTCAAGATTTATCTTGAAAGGGACTTCCATAGTGGATATTATCATTTTTATCGTGAAGATGAGGATGGAACTTGGTCTGATAAAAGACCAGAAGAGTTACCCAAAAAGCAACCTATATTTTTAGATGAAATAAAAAATAGGAAAGTATCGGTATATTCACCAAGTGGATGGTGTTTTAAACTAAAAGAAAAGGAGGGGGCAGTCAAATGACTGTTCCTTTTATATTATTAATAAAATTATTTAGATTTTAGAAAGAAAAATTGAAAAATTTATATATTTATGATAAACTGACTTAAATGTAAAGGAGAGGACATAATGGAAATAACAGGTGAAATAGTAGATATACGATACAGAAATGAAGTAAATAGTTATACTATAGCAGATTTTGAAACAGATGAAGAATTAACAACAATAGTAGGTTATTTACCATTTATAAACGAAGGAGATACATTAAAATTAATTGGAAAATTTGTTGAACATAAAGAATATGGAAGACAATTTAAAATAGATACATTTGAAAAACTAATGCCACAAACAATAGCAGGATTAGAAAAATATTTAGCAAATGGAAACATAAAAGGAATAGGAGAAAGAATAGCAAAAAGAATAATAGAAAAATTTGGAGAAGAAACTATACATATATTTCAACATGAACCATCAAGACTAGCAGAAATAAGAGGAATATCAAAAGAAGGTGCTCAAGAGATGGCTGCTAGTTTTGTGGAAAATTGGGGAGTGTGGCAAATAGTAGGATTTCTAGAAAGATTTGGAATCGGAGCAGAATATGCAAAAAAAGTATATGATTTATTAGGAACAAATGCAATAGAACAAATAGAAGCAGATCCATATATATTAATTGATATAGCAAAAGGAGTAGACTTTAAGCAAATAGATAAAATGGCACTTGATTTAGGTATAAATTATGATAATGAAAAAAGAATATCAAGTGGGATTAAATATGGATTAATAAGAAGTACATATAATGGAAATAGTTGTGTAGTAAAAGAAAATTTAATTGAATTTGTGGTAAATTTATTAAATGTTAATGTAGAAAATATAAATGAATCATTAATAAATTTAAATGCCAAAAAAGAGATAGTAATAGAAAAAATAGAAAATATAGAATATGTATATTTATATAACTTTTATGAAGCAGAAGAAGTAATTGCAATAAGAATAAAAAAACTACAAGAAGCTAAAAATATGAAAAGAATTACAGGATTAGATAAAAAACTTAGCAATATAGAAAAAAATTCCAATATAGAATTATCAGAAAAGCAAAAAGAAGCATTAAAATTAGTAAATGAAAATAATGTAACTATAATAACAGGAGGGCCAGGAACAGGAAAAACAACAATAATAAAAAATATAATTGAATTATATGAAGAAAATGGCAAAAAGGTAGTTCTAGCAGCTCCAACAGGAAGAGCTGCAAAAAGAATGACTGAAACTACTGGAAAAGAAGCATCAACATTACATAGATTATTAGAAATAGGAAAAATAGATGAAGATAGTTTAATGAAAAGTGATAAAGAATATCAAGGAGCACCAATAGATGCAGATGCAATAATAATAGATGAAGTTTCAATGATGGATATGTTTATAATGAATTATTTATTAAAATGCGTATATCAAGGAACTAAATTAATACTAGTTGGAGATATAGATCAATTAGCTTCAGTAGGGCCAGGATGTGTATTAAAAGATTTAATAAATTCTAAAAAAATTCCTACAATAAGATTAGATAAAATCTTTAGACAAGCGGCCAAAAGCAAGATAATATTAAATGCACACAGGGTAAATAGTGGAGAACATTTTCTAACAAAAGAGGAAATAGAAGAAGGGACAGAAGAAGATTTTTTCTTTATAAAAGAAAACTCACAAGAAAAAATGTTGGGACAAGTTGTTTCTTTATGTACAGGTAGATTAGAAAAATATGGAGACTACGACTTTTTCCAGAACATACAAGTATTATCACCAACAAAAAAAGGAATGTTAGGAACAAAAGAATTAAATAAAATTTTACAAGAACAGTTAAATCCCAATATTCATAATCTGCCAGAAAAAGCAAGCATGGGAGCAATATTCCGTAGAGGTGACAGAATAATGCAGATAAAAAATAATTATGATATTTATTGGGAAAAAGAAATATCAGGAAAAAACACTGGTAGATTAACTAAAGAAATGGGAAATGGTGTTTTTAATGGGGAAATAGGAACAATAATAAATATAGATGAAAAAGAAAAAAAGGTAGGAATACAATTTGATGATGAAAAAATTGTTGAATACGAATTTTCTGAATTAGATCAAATAGAACATAGTTATGCAATAACAATACATAAAGCACAGGGAAGTGAATTTGATGTAGTTATAATGGTTATACCACCAACAGCACCAATGTTATTAACACGTAACTTATTATATACAGGAATTACAAGAGCTAAAAAATTATTAGTAATAATAAGCACAGATAAAGTTATAGAATTTATGATACAAAATTTAGATAGTAGAAAAAGAAATACAGGGCTAGAATATAAAATAAGAGAAGTTTTTTAACTTCTCTTAAATCTATAAAATATGTGAGGAGGAAAAAATATATTAGAACAAATTTTAAATCTATTCTATCCACCAGTGTGTGGAATATGTGGAAAATTAAATCAAAATTTTTTATGTCAAAAATGTAATAATACATTGAAAAATCAAGCTAAATTTAATGTCGAAAACTTTCAAAAAAAGGAAAAATATTTTAAAGAACTTTTATATATTTTCAAATATGAGGGAATAATAAGAAAAACAATATTAAAATACAAATTTCAAGAAGGATCATATTTATATAAAACTTTTGTAAATTTTATATTAAAAAATCAAAAATTCTTTGAATTTATAAAAAGTTATGATACAATTGTACCAGTTCCAATAAGCAAAAAAAGATATAAAGAAAGAGGATATAACCAAAGTTATTTAATAGCAAAAGAAATATCTAAAAATACTAAATTGGAATTACAAAATAGATGTATAATAAAAAGTAAAAATGTTATTGAACAAAGTAAATTAAACAAAGAGGAAAGAGAAAAAAATATAAAAGGTGTATATGAAATAATTGATAAAGAAAATTTACAAAATAAAAGGATAATATTAGTAGATGACATTTATACAACAGGTAATACAGTTAATGAATGTTGTAGAATATTACAAAAAGCACAACCAAAATCAATATCAGTAATTGTGATAGCAAAAGATTAAAGAATAACACAAAGGAGGAATTATATTTTATGGAAGATTTAGTTGAAAGTATATTAGATTATATAAGATCAGATTATACAGATTATGCTGTAATGATAAATGGAGAGTGGGGGTCAGGAAAAACTCACTTTTGGAATAATAAAATAAGAAAAAAAATAGAATCAATGCAATTAAATGGGAAAAGATACACAACCATTTATATGTCATTATATGGAATATCAAACCTAGAAGAAATAAGTAAAAAAATCTTTATTGAAACAACTCAATTAATGGATAAAAATCTAAGAAAATTTATGGCTGCAAATGGACAAGAAACAATTCCAGAATATGCTAAAACAGGAATAGATATGGCCAACTTTTTTGGGGTAACTCAAAATGGGGACAGAGTTGATTATTCAGACTTTTTCTCAACAGATGATAAAGTATTATGTTTTGATGACTTGGAAAGAGCAAATGTGGATGTTATAGATATTTTAGGTTATATCAATAACTTTGTTGAACATGACCATATAAAAACGATAATTATATGTAATGAAAAAGAGCTAGCAACAAAATTAAAAAGTTCAAATCTAGAAATGAAAACATTTATAGCTACTTATTTGTTAGATAAACAAAATGAATTAACAAAAGCAGACAAACCAATAGTTGAAAAAATACAAGATAAAATTGAGCATGTATTTGACAAAGCAAATGATTATGAAAGAATAAAAGAAAAATTGATTGGTGAAACTTTTGAATATGCACCAAAATTTGACTATATAATTAATGGAATTCTAATGAGATATGAAGACAATCCAGATTTAATTAGATTTTTAAGAGAAAATACGAAATTAATAATTTCAACATTTGAAAGAAGCGGAACCAGAAACTTAAGAATTTTAAAACATGCATTAAATGATTTTAAGAAAATCTATGAAATGGTAAATAAATCATATCCTAATACAAGCCACAGAGTAATGCAAACAATGCTTATATTTACAATAGCAATATCTTTTGAAATAAAAGCAGGAAAGGTAACAAAGGATAAATTTATAAACATTAAAGATAATGAAGAATATAAATCAATATTAGTATCATCAAGAATTCTTATGGATAACAGACAATTTTATATAAAAGAATTTGATAATAACTATTATTACAATTTTAAATCTGAATATCGTTTCTTTAAATTTATAGAATATTATGTAAGAACACGTATATTTGATATGAAATTATTTAAAGAAAATATGGAAACAATAAGAAATACAGTAGATACAGAAAATTTACCAGCATATAAAAGACTACTTACAGAAGAATATTGGAAAATTTCTGATGATCAATTTGAAGGTGTAATAAAAGAAATAATTGAAGATGTAAAAAAAGGAAAACTGCGATTAATAGACATGGTAAAAATATTTGCATATTTTAGTTATTTTTCAAGAAAAAATTTAATTGATTATGATTTAAAAACTTTAAAAAGTGTATTTTTCAATGGAATGAACATAGCATCATTATCTTCTGAATATTGTCCAAATGTAAAAGAAGAATTAGGAAAAATAGCAATAGAAGAAGTTGCAGAAGATATGGAAGATATATTAAAACATTTTAATATGTTGAATGAACAATTACTAGAAAAAATGAATAAAGAAAAAGCTGAAGATATAATGAAATGTATACCAATGAAAATGGAACAATTTTATGAAAAATTTGACAAAAATTGTATGGATATGCCAATATTTAAATATTATGATCCATTCCAATTATTCCAAAGAATATCGTGTGCAAGCAATGAAGACATTGTATTAATCAAGGAAAAATTGATAGACAGAGTAGATAAAAATGCTAAGAAAATTGAACCAGAAATGAAAAATATTAAACAACTAAAACAAATAATAGATGATTATCTAAAAGGAAAAGAACCAAGTATAAAATATGTTATGTTAAAGGAATTTGCAGAAAGCTTAGAATATATATTGAGCAAATATAAAACTAGTTTTTTACCTAAAAAGCAAGAAATAACAGAAACAACAGTTTTGCCAGGAATAGAATAATATAAAAATAGGAAGTTGAAATATGGAAAAAAGTTATGACAAAAAGAAATACTTAACATTATTAAGTAAAGAGTATAAAAATATAAATGAAGTAACTGAAGAAATAATTAATTTACAGGCTATTTTAAATTTGCCTAAAGGAACAGAAATGTTTTTAAGTGACATACATGGAGAATATGCTCCATTTGAGCATATTCTTAATAATGGTGCTGGTATAATAAAAAGTAAAATAGACTATATTTTTGGAAACACTATAAGTAAAAAAGAAAGAGCTACCATTGCAACTTTAATATATTATCCAGAAGAAAAACTTAAACTAATAAAAAAAGAAGAAAAAGAATTAAATGAATGGTATAATTTAACATTATATAGATTAATTGAAGTTGCAAAAAAAGTAAGTTCAAAATATACAAGATCAAAGGTTAGAAAAGCAATAACAAACGGATTTGAATATGTAATAGATGAATTATTAAACTCACAAGCAGGTAATGAAGAAGATAAAGAAAGATATTATAAAGCAATAATAAATACAATAATAAGGTTAAATCAATCTGAAAAATTTATAATAGCAATATCTAATTTAATAAAAAGGATGGCAATAGATCATTTACATATAATTGGTGATATATATGATAGAGGACCAAAGCCAGATTTAGTAATAGAAAAATTAGAAAAATTCCATAGTATAGATATCCAATGGGGAAACCATGATATCTTGTGGATGGGTGCAACATGTGGAAATGAAGCTAGTATAGCAACAGCAATTAGAAATTGTGCTAGATACAATAATATGAGCATATTAGAAGACTCATATGGAATAAATATAAGACCATTATCAACTTTTGCAATGGAAATGTATAAAGATGATGATTGTAAAAACTTTTATCCAAAAGTTTTTGATGAAACAAGATATGATAATAGTGATAAAATGAATATTGCAAAAATTCATAAAGCAATTACAATAATTCAATTTAAATTAGAAGGACAAATGATAAAAAGACATCCAGAATATAATTTAAATAATAGACTTTTATTAGACAAAATGAATTTAAAAAAGGGTTATGTTTTAATAGATGGAAAAAAATATGAAATAAATGATAAAAATTTTCCAACTTTATTAGAAGATGATGTATATGAATTAATCCCTGAAGAAAAAGAAATTATGGAAAGACTTAGTGAATCATTTAAAAAGAGTGAAAAATTAAATGAACATATAGGCTTTTTATATAAAAAAGGCCAACTATATACAAAGTTTAACTCAAATTTACTTTTTCATGCATGTATTCCTATGACTGAGAATGGAGAATTTAAAAAAGTAGAATTTCTAGGTGAACAATTAAGTGGAAAAGAATATTTGGATGCTGTAAATGAGGCAATAAATAAAATTTGGATATCAAAAGAAAATATAGAAAAAGAAAAGATTGATTTAATGTGGTATTTGTGGATTTCGCCTAATTCACCATTTTTTGGGAAAGATAAAATGGCAACTTTTGAAAGTTATTTTGTAAAAGATAAAGAAATGAGTAAAGAAACAAAAAATCCATATTATACATTAACAAATAAAGAGGAAATTTGTGACAAAATTTTGAAAGAATTTGGATTAGATGAAAAGGAATCTCATATAGTAAATGGACATATGCCGGTAAAAGCAAAAGATGGAGAAAGTCCAATTAGAGGAAATGGAAAGCTCCTAGTTATAGACGGAGGATTTGCAAAAAGCTATCAACAAAAAACAGGAAACGCAGGTTATATATTAACATACAATTCAAATGGATTGTTACTAAGCCAAAATAAACCATTTGAATCTGTGGAAAAAGCTATAGAAGAAGAAAGAGATATAATTTCTGAAATAATAGTAAAGAAAACAGGGATAACTAGAAAGACAGTAAATGATACAGATATAGGCAAAAAATTAAGAGCAGAAATAGCAGATTTAGAAGAATTATTAAAATATTATGAAAATGGTGAAATAAAGTAAAATAAAGAAATTATTAAAATTATGTTAATCAAAGTGTCAATAAGACGATTTTATCATGAATAATTTTTTCCTTTTTTGTAATAATAAGAGTATAAAAGCAAAATGAAAACAAGGGAGGAAAATTATGAAAGCAACTGGAGTTGTAAGAAGAATAGATGATTTGGGAAGAGTGGTAATACCAAAAGAAATAAGAAAAACACTTAGAATTAAAGAAGGTGAACCACTAGAAATATTTACAGATAGAGAGGGACAGATAATTTTGAAAAAATATTCACCAATAGGCGAACTTTCAGAATTTGCGTCAGGTTATGCAGAAACATTATCAAAAACAACAGGACATATTGCATGTATAACAGACAAAGATACAATAATAGCTGTATCTGGAGGATCTAAAAAAGAATTTTTAGAACAAGATGTAAGCAAAGAATTAGAACAACTAATGGAAGATAAGGAAATATATGCAAGCAAAGATAATAGTAATGTTGCAATGCCTATAACAAAAAATGGAAATAGAGACAAAGAAAATAGTGCACAAATTGTATATCCAATAATATCAAATGGAGATACAATAGGAACTGTAATATTAATGTCAAAAGATCCAAATAAGAAAATGACTGAAGTTGAACAAAAAGTGGCACAATCAGCAGCAACTTTTTTGGGAAGTCAAATGGATATTTAAAAAATAAAAAACAAGTTAAATTATGAAAAAATACAATAATTAACTTGTTTTTTTATTGTTTAAATTAGATTTATTATCAGATAGTCCTACAATGTAATCAATAGAAGTATCATAGAATTTAGCTAAAGTAATTAGATGTTGAATTGGAATAGTTCTATTACCTTTTTCATATTCAGAATAATATTGTTGAGAAATGCCAAGGAGTTTTGCAATATCTTTTTGCAATTTATCATGGTCTTATCTTAGATCTTTTATTCTTTTAAATTCCATGCTAACCTCCTTGTAGAACTTATAATTTTAATATTATTTTAGCAAAAAAATATTAAAAACTATTCCTATACATAATAACTTATGTACATATTGCAAAAATATTACAAAAATATTACTTTTGTGTTAAATATATTATTAATATTGAAAAAAGACCTGAAATTAAAATATAATACATACATAAAATATTATGTAAAAACAAAAGAGGAGGAGTGAAATGAAAGATAAAAAAATTTTATTTGCAATATTAGCTATAGCTGTAATAGTTATAATATTAATAGCAATATTTGTGCAAAGAGATAAGAATAAAAATAGCGATACTCAGACAGAAAATAGCAATGTAATCGAATTAAATGTACAAAGTGAAGAAAATGTAAATATTAATGCCATAAAAGAAGAAATGAAAGAAAATGTAAATAACATATTAGAAAAATAGAAATTAAAGAAAGGGGAATTCTTATGAGGAAAAGTGAAAGTGGAATAACATTAATTGCATTGGTAATAACTATAATAGTGTTATTAATATTAGCTGGTGTTACTATAGCCACATTAACAGGACAAAATGGAATTTTAACACAATCTCAAAAAGCAAAAGAAGAATGGGAACTTGGAAAAGAGGAAGAAACAAGCTTATTAGAAGGTTATGAAGATATAATTGAAGAAACAACATCGGGAGAACTATGGCAACTAAAATTAAGCACAGATAAACTTTCAGAAAATGTTAGTATAAATGTATATTCTAAATATTATTTAGGAATACCAGATACTTTAAAAGAATATAAAGAGTTATATATTTTGAAGATGATGGGAATGGAAGAGACATATACAAATTTAGAAGAAGTGATTTGTGAAAAGTTTGGTGTAAACGATATAGAAGAAGTAATACAAATTATGGAAAAAATGGATGGGACAACTTGGACTAGAGATGATATAGTATATGGTATATTCTTTAATTTTGAAAAAGGGAAAAATGAAAATGATGTATTAAAAGTGATGGGATTTAGTGATGAAAATATAGCACAAATAGAAACAGAATACGAAAAAAATAAAGAACCACAAGAAATACCAGAAAAATATTTAAATAGAACATATAAAATTATCTATCCAGATGGAACAGAAGAAACCGTATTAGGAGAAAATCTAGCAGTATATAAAGGAGAATATAGTGTTGGTGAAAATAACAAAAGTTATACAATAAAAATAGTAGAAAATGAAGTAGAGCAAGAATTAAAAATAAATGTTACAAATTTTGTTAAATATCCAACCTATGAAGACGAATATTATACTTATCAATTTGATAAAAATAATCAAGGATATTCCGTTCTTGTAAAAGACAAAACATTAAGTCAATATGGTAATATTTTGGAAAATATAGATGGGATAAATATTGTAAATCTAGATAATACTTTCTACAAGTGTAGTAATTTAATACAAGCACCAAATATTCCTAAAAGTGTTACAAGTTTGGATACTACATTTGCTCAATGTGGAAACTTAGAACAAGCTCCAGAGATTCCAAATGGAGTTACAAACATGCAACATACATTTAGTGCTTGCTCTAAACTAACACAAGCACCAAAGATTCCGCAAGGTGTTATAACTATGACAGGAACATTTAGATATACAAGCATAACACAAGCACCGGAATTACCAGATAGTGTTATAAATATAGATAAGATATATGAATCATGTATTAAATTAGTTGAAGTACCAGATATCCCCAAAAGTGTTAAGAATATGGACTATGCTTTTTGGAAATGTACTCTTTTAGAAGAAGCTCCTAAAATACCAGAGGGGGTTGAAAGTATGCATAATGCTTTTTTGGATTGTACTAATTTAAAACAAGCAGCAGAAATACCAAGTACTGTAAAGTATATAGGTAGTGTTTTTGAAAATTGTACAAATTTAAAAGGAACATTAAAAATAAATTCACAACAAATTGAACTTAACTCTGTTTATGACAATAAACCAGGAGAGGAGTCATTACTTAATGCAGGAACACGAGGAACTGGATTAACAGTAATTGTTCCAAATGATGATGTAAGAGAATTATTAATACAAAATTCAGGGTATGACCCAAGTAAAGTAAAAATAGTAGCTTCTGAATAAATATAAAGAACAATATTAATAATTATAAAATACAAGTTTTGTTAAAAATATTTTGGCAGAACTTGTATTTTTTTGTAATATACAAAAAAGATTTACTACTTGATTTTTAGCTATTTTTAGAGTATAATTTTGTAAGAAAAAATATAAAATAACAAAAACAAAATACATAAATAAAAGGAGAATCTTATGAAAGCAATAGAAATCAGAAACAAATACTTAAATTTTTTTGAAAGACATGGTCACGCAGTAATCCCATCAGCACCATTAATACCAGAAAATGACCCATCAGTACTATTCACAACAGCAGGAATGCAACCATTAGTACCATATCTATTAGGAGAAAAGCATCCAGAAGGAACACGTCTTACAGACTATCAAAAATGTGTAAGAACAAACGACATAGATGAAGTTGGGGATAATCGTCACTTAACATATTTTGAAATGCTTGGAAACTGGTCATTAGGAGATTACTTTAAAGAAGAATCAATAGCAATGAGTTTTGAATTCTTAACAAAAGAATTAGGAATACCAGTAGAAAAATTATCAGTAACATGTTTTGCAGGAGATGAAGACTGCCTAAGAGATGAGGTTGCAGCAAATGCATGGAAAAAAGCTGGAATACCAGAAGACCATATATATTATTATGGAAAAGATGATAACTGGTGGATAGCAGGAGAAGAAGGACCTTGTGGACCAGATACAGAAATGTTCTATGATACAGGAAAACCAGCATGTGGACCTGATTGTCAGCCATCTTGTGACTGTGGAAAATATGTTGAAATATGGAATAATGTATTTATGGAATATTTCAAAGATGAAAAAGGAAAATATACAAAATTAAAACAAAAAAATGTTGATACAGGATTAGGTCTTGAAAGAATGGCAATGTTACTACAAGGAAAAGAAACACCATTTGATACAGAATTATTTGCACCTGTAATGGAAAAACTATCTGAATTGCAAAAAATAGACAATATAGAAAGTAGAAGAATTATAGCAGAACATTTGCGTTCAAGTATGATGATAATTGCTGATGGTGGTAGACCAAGCAACTTAGATAGGGGATATGTTTTAAGAAGATTAATAAGAAGAATGATAAGACATATGAATAAATTACAAATTGACCTAAATGAATTAACAACATTAATAGGAATTTACGTAGAAAACTTAAAAGAAATGTATCCAGAATTAGCTCAAAATGAACAAACAATAAAAACAGTAATAATGGACGAAAAAGACAAATTTGTAAAAACATTAAATAAAGGTGAAAAAGAATTTGAAAAAGTAATAAGCAAAATGGAAGGTAAAACAGTAATTCCAGGTGATGTAGTATTTAAACTATATGACACATATGGATTTCCACCAGAAGTTACAAAAGAACTTGCAAGTGAAAATGGATATGAAATAGATTTAGAACAATTTAACGAATTATTTAAAAAACATCAAGAAAAATCAAGAGCAGGTTCAGAACAAAAATTTAAAGGCGGACTAGCAGAACAAAACGAAGTAACAACAGCATATCACACAGCTACACACTTATTAAATGCAGCAATTAAAAAAGTATTAGGAACAGATGCACATCAAAGAGGTTCAAACATAACTGTAGATAGAATGAGATTTGACTTTAACTGTGACCACAAATTAACAGATGAAGAAAAGAAAAAAATAGAAAATTTAGTAAATGAATGGATACAAGAAGGTTTACCTGTAGTAAAACAAGAAATGAAAAAAGAAGATGCAATAAAATCAGGTGCTGAATGTATGTTTATAGAAAAATATCCAGATATAGTAACTGTATATACAATAGGAGATATATCTAAAGAACTATGTGGTGGACCACATGTAGAAAACACAAGTAAATTAGGAACATTTAAAATTAAAAAAGAAGAATCAAGTTCTTCAGGAGTTAGAAGAATAAAAGCAGTTTTAATTAAATAAGCATAGTGTCAAATGAAAATATAAAATTATAAAGAGGTTTATTATGGAAGATTGTTTATTTTGTAAAATAATAAAAGGTGAAATACCTTCAACAAAAGTATATGAAGATGAATTTGTATATGCATTTAAAGATATAAATCCAGAAGCACCAGTTCATATTTTAGTAGTACCTAAAAAACATATTGAATCAGTAAATGGAATAGAAGAAGTAGACGAAAATATAATTGGAAAAATATTTTTAGCAATAAAGAAAATTGCTAAAGAACAAGGTCTTGCAGAGAGAGGATATAGAGTTGTATCAAATTGTGGAAAGGATGCAGGTCAAACTGTAATGCATTTGCACTTCCACATACTTGGTGGTAAAGAACTTGGGGAAAAAGTTTTATAATTAATATAGACTAATAATTGATAAAAAGCTTTATTCGAATTTTACTAAAAAGTAATTCAAAAAAGCTTTTTATTTTTATATAATTTGTAAAATATTAAACTAAAATATTAAAACTAAAACAATTCTCTTTATTTTTATTAATGCATATGTTATAATAATAATAGTTGAAGTTTGTACGGAGGTAAAAGAAATGTTTGAAAGTAGATATAGTAAAGTATTAACAGTTATATTAGTTATAGTAATTATAGCAATAATAGGTTTGCTAGGATTTTTAGGATTTGAATATTATCAAAATTATGTATTATCAAATGATGCAGCTAAAGAAGTAGACAATTTTAATGGTGAAGTTGGAGCAAATGATAATACAACAGAACAAACAAATACAACAAATGATACAAACCCATTTGATCAAATAACAAGTAATACAACAAGTTCAAGTTCAGGAACAAAAAGAACATATAAGGGATTTGGAATGTTAGGAACAATGGAAATACCGGCAACTAACTTTAAATATCCAGTATTAGAAAAAGTAACAAAAAAATCAATTGAAACAGCAGTAGCATTTCAATGGGGAGCTGGATTAAACCAACCAGGAAATTCAGTAATAATAGGACATAATTATAGAAATGGTATGTTTTTCTCTAACAATAAAAAATTAAAAAATGGAGATAAAATATACATAACAGATAATTCAGGAAAAAAATTAACATATACAATATATGATAAATTTGAAACATCTGATACAGATACATCATTCTATCAAAGAGATACAGAAGGAAAGGCAGAAATCACATTATCAACTTGTACAGATGATAGTAAAGCAAGACTAATAATTCTTGCAAAAGCCGAATAAATAATTTTTAGAACAAAGTAAAAAATCATTAAAAGTATAATTTTAAAATAAGAAAAATCAATAAAGGAATTTTTGCAAATTCCTTTATTTTTTTATTAAAATTGTATATAATAAGACCAGTTTTAATAATAAAAAAATAGCAAATTAAGAGGTGCTTAAGATGAAGAAAAATGAAGCTAAACAGCGAATAAAAGAATTAAGAAAAAAAACAGAATATTATGCAGGAAAATATTATGATGATGATAAACCAGAAATATCAGACTTCGAGTATGATATGTTAATGGTAGAATTACGAAATTTGGAAAAAGAATTCCCAGAATTTAAATCTAAAGAATCATTAACTCAAAAAGTTGGTGGACATGTAAAAGAAGGATTTGAAAAAGTAACACATGAAGTACCATTACAAAGTTTACAAGATGTATTCAGTATAGAAGAAGTGGAAGAATATGTTAATAAAATAAACGAAAAAGCAGAAGAAAACGAAATACAAAATAAAACATATGTAGTAGAAACAAAAATAGATGGATTATCAGCAGCATTAGAATATAAAAACGGAAAATTTGTAAGAGGAGCAACAAGAGGAAACGGACTAGTTGGTGAAGATGTAACAGAAAATTTAAAAACAGTAAAAACAATTCCAATGGAAATAAATGAAAATATAGATATAACAGTTAGAGGAGAAGTTTTTATAAGTAAAAAAGATTTTGAAAAAATGAACCAAGAAAGAGAAGAAAATGAAGAAGAATTATTTGCAAATGCAAGAAATGCAGCAGCAGGTTCATTAAGACAATTAGATAGTAAAATAACTAAAAAAAGACCACTAGATATTTATATTTTTAATGTTCAAAAAATAGAAGGAAAAAAATTTAATTCACACTTTGAAGAACTAGAATATTTGGCAAAATTAGGATTTAATGTTAATCCTGTACGTATTGCTTGTCACAGTATGGAAGAAATAGAAAAAGCAATAAAGAAAATAGGAGATGACAGAGAAAACTTGACATTTGGAATAGATGGAGCAGTTGTAAAAGTCGATGACTTGAATTTTAGAGAGATTTTAGGAACAACAGCTAAAACTCCAAGATGGGCAGTTGCATATAAATACCCACCAGAAACTAAAGAAACAATTGTAAAAGATATTATTTGCCAAGTAGGAAGAACAGGTGTAATAACTCCAATGGCAATTTTAGAACCAGTGGTAGTTGCAGGTTCTAAGATATCAAAAACAACATTACACAACGAAGACTTTATAAAAGAAAAAGGTTTAAAAATTGGAGATACAGTAGTAATACAAAAAGCAGGAGATGTAATTCCAGAAATAGTAAAAGTAGTTGTAGAAAAAAGAACAGGAAAAGAAAAAGACTTTGAGATGCCAAAAGTATGTCCTGTGTGTGGTGCAGAGGCTGTAAGAGAAGAAGGAGAAGCTGCGGTTAGATGTACAGGGATAGAATGTCCAGCTAAATTATTTAGAAATTTAGTTCATTTTGTATCAAGAGAAGCAATGAATATAGATGGATTAGGAGAATCTATAATAAAACAATTACTAGATAAAAATTTAATTAGTAATATGGCAGACATATATACTCTACAATTTGAAGAAATTGCATCATTAAAGAAAAATGGTCAAAAATTTGCATCAAATTTGGTAAACAGTATAAATGCAAGTAAGCAAAATGATTTATCAAGATTAATAACAGCTTTTGGAATAAGACATGTAGGAACTAAAGCTGCTAAAATATTGGCTAAGAAATATAAAAATATAGATAACTTAATGAATGCGACTTCAGAAGAATTGGCGTTAATAGATGATATAGGACCAATAGTTGCAAATAGTATAAGAGAATTTTTCTTACAAGATCAGACAATAGACTTGATAAATAAGCTAAAAGAAGCGGGAGTAAATATGGAACATGAAGAAGAAATGATAGACAACAGATTTGATGGAAAAATATTTGTATTAACAGGAAGTCTAGAAAACTATACAAGAAAAGAAGCAGGAGATTTAATAGAAAAATTTGGTGGAAAAGTTTCTGGTTCTGTATCTAAAAAAACCGATTATTTGTTAGCTGGAGAAGATGCAGGAAGTAAATTAATAAAAGCGCAAGGCCTTGGAATAACAATACTAACAGAAAATGAATTTAGTGATATGATAAAATAAAGGAGGAAATATGGAAGATTATACTTTTGAAAAAATGTGGGTAGATTTAAGAGATGGATATCAAATATATTACACATATGTTGGAAATAGATACTTATTATTTAAAACAGCAGAAAATTGCTATACGCAAAAATTATTATCAGAACACAAAAGAAATCCACAACCACGAATGACAATGCTTACACTAAAAAGAGTAAAAGAAATTTTTCCATTTATGGAAGATATAGAATATAAGATTGCAAATGACTGAAAAGTAAAGGTATGTAAATAGAAAAGTGTTGAAATATCAATTACTTGTCAATGTAAAATAAAAGGAATAATGAAATGGATAAAAAAAGGAAGATAAATAGAATGATAAAAATTATGATTATAGGTATTATAATTTTAATGATTGCTATATTTAGTTTGAATATTTATGTAGTGAATAATACAAAAAATGAAATTGTGAAAGAAGAAAATGTTTCGAATATAGAGGGTGTAGACTGTATATTAATATTAGGTGCAGGAATATGGGGAGATAAGCCAAGCCCTATGCTAGAAGATAGACTAAAAGAGGGAATTGTATTATATAAGCAAGGAACAACAAAAAAGATTATTATGAGTGGAGATCATAGTAGAGAAGACTATGATGAAGTAAAAATAATGAAAGAATATGCTGAAAGTGAAGGGGTTCCTTCAGAAGATATATTTATGGATCATGCAGGTTTTTCTTCATATGATAGTGTATATAGGGCAAAAGAAATATTTGGAGTACAAAAGATGATTATAGTAACACAAAAATATCACTTATATAGGTCATTATATATAGCAAAAAAATTAGGAATAGAAGCATATGGAATCGAGTCAAATCTAAGAACTTATCCAGGACAAGTCTTTAGAGAAATAAGAGAAATTTTAGCAAGAGATAAAGACTATTTTAAGTGTATAATGAAACCAGAAGCAAGCATAATGGGAGAAAAAATATCATTAGATGGAAGCGGAGATATAACTAATAATTAATAATTATAACTGGAAAATATTTTTATAGAGGTAATAGGTTTATAGGTAAATCCTTTATTAAAAACCTAAATATATTATACAAGGAGATATGAAAACTGGTATTATTTGTCAGTATTTCGTAGAGTAACAATGGCTGAAATAATTGATGGTAAAAAATTAGCAAAAAAAATAAGAGAAGAACTAAAAATTAAATGTGATGAATTAAAACAAAAAGGGATATATCCTAAACTAGCAGTTATAATGGTTGGCAATAATCCAGCTTCAAAAGTATATGTACGAAATAAAAGTAATGCATGTGCAGATGTTGGAGTAGAATATGTAGAATATTTATTAGAGGAAAATATAGAACAAGAAGAATTAATAGAACTAATAAAAAAACTAAATGAAGATAAAACAATAAATGGTATCTTATTGCAAAGTCCAATACCTATGCATTTAGACATAAACGAAGCATTTAAAACAATTACATATATAAAAGATGTTGATGGATTTAGTCCAGCAAGTGTAGGAAAATTATGCATAGGAGAAGATACTTTTATTTCATGTACACCATATGGAGTAATGAAAATGCTAGAAGAATATAATATTGACTTAAATGGTAAACATGTGGTAATATTGGGGAGAAGTAATATAGTTGGAAAACCATTAATACAATGTTGTTTACAAAAAAATGCAACTGTAACAATTTGTCATTCAAAGACACAAAAGCTAGAAGAAATAACAAAACAAGCAGATGTATTAATATCAGCAATAGGACAACCAGAATTTGTAAAAACTGATATGATAAAAGATAAGGCAGTAGTAATAGATGTTGGAATCAACAGAAATAAAGATGGAAAACTAGTTGGAGATGTTGATTTTGAAAATGTAAAAGAAAAAGCTAGTTATATAACTCCGGTTCCAGGCGGAGTTGGTCCAATGACAATTGCAATGCTGATGAATAATGTAATAAAAGCTGCAGAAGAACAAACAAAGAAAAAATCAAATTTATAAAATATAATAAAATGGGGGCATTATTAATAATGCTCTTTTTGTGTAAGGAGATAATAAAAATAGAAAATATAGAAGAAAAAAAGTATTGGGTATGGATTACTTTAATAAATGGGTTAGGAATAAAAAGATTAAGAAAATTATTAGAAACATATAAGAAACCTAAAAATATGTTTAATTTGACGAAAAAGGAGCTATTAAATATATCAGGAATAAGTGAAAAAATTGTGGATAACATAATAAATGAGAAAACAAAAAATGAACTAAACAAGCACATAAAATATATGTTGAATAATAATATAGATATAATATCAATACAAGATAGTAAATATCCGCAATTATTAAGGCAAATTTATGATCCGCCTATAGCATTATATATAAAAGGAAATAGAAAAATATTAAATGGAAATAATATTGCAATAATTGGATGTAGAAATGCAAGTGAATATGGCCAAAAAGCATCAAAATACTTTTCATATAATTTGACAAAATGTGGATTAAACATAGTAAGTGGCTTGGCAAAAGGAATTGACAGTTATTCGCATATGGGAAATATATGTGCTTTAACAGAAAAAAGTAATATTGAAATAGAAAAATTAGATGACAAAAGTATAAATAGTTGTAATAATAATTATGGAAAAACAATAGCAGTTGTAGGAAATGGTTTAAATATAGTATATCCAAAAGAAAATCAGATTTTACAAGAGAAAATATTAGAATGTGGAGGATGTATAATATCTGAATATCCATTAGGGACAAAACCAGAAAAAGCAAATTTTCCTGCTAGAAATAGAATAATAAGTGGAATATCTAAAGGACTTTTAGTAATTGAAGCACAAGAAAAAAGTGGAACATTAATAACTACTGATTTTGCACTAGAACAGGGAAGAGATGTATATGTAGTACCTGGAAATATAAATTCGATTAATTCGGTTGGAACAAATGAATTGATAAAACAAGGAGCTAAATTAGTAACAAACTATAAAGAAATTGAATATTAATTTTGCAACATATATGTGAATATTATGTCAATGATTTTGGATTATAATAATCTGGAAATAACATTTTAGTTTGTAGTTTGTTCATCACTGCTAATAAGTATTATTGACTTAGAAGATAAAATGTGTTAACATAAATACGTAAGCAAATGCACAGCATGGATTCATTTTATAAAATGGAGGAATTTATTATGAAAAAACGGTTGTATTTTGAAATCAAAGTAAAATCGAAAAATTCTGTAGGGACAGGAAGCATTATCTTAGAAAATCATGAATTTGTTGGAAATATTGGATTAGATTACTTAGAAGGAGATTTTGACAATAAAAGTGGTGTTCTATATTTAAAATGCAAAGATGGAATTACAAATGAAGTAAAAGAATATAAAACTTCAATAGATGAATTTGAAATTCCTGAAAAATATTTTCTAAAAAATAATAGAGAAGAAATATTATTGGAAATTCGTAATAAAGTTAATGATATGAATTTACAAAAAATATTTGAAGAAGATATAGAAAATGCTAAAAATCATTTTCCTATAGAATAAGAAAAATCCTCAAAATGAAAAAAGTTTAATTTCTTTTTCATTTTGAGGATTTTTTGTTTGCAATTTTTTGGTAAATTGTAAAAGTTAAATCAAAGTTGTAAAACTAAAATAGATTGTAAGATTAAAATAGAAAAAATAACACAATTTTTTATAGAAAAATGAAAAAATGTTGTATTACAATTGATGTGAAACAAAATAAATAAAATTGAATAAGTGATTTAA
>OBKV01000522.1_pt1 | contig 30559 bp, 29 predicted proteins | sample 1517301 | NCBI WGS metagenome assembly OBKV01 (sample SAMN04571685, study PRJEB22368) | human gut metagenome | biome: human gut; material: stool | host: Homo sapiens | place: Luxembourg | collected 2012-06-29 | reverse complement strand
TGGTCTGCCGGTAGCACTGCTGCAGCTCGCTGAAACGCTCCACCGGTGTCCCGAGCGCCGCGACATACTCCACCGCCGTCTCTCTCCGGAAATACTCTGCCAGCAGGCTTTTTACCTGCTCTGTCGTCTCCGCGAGAGACTGCTGCCCTGTGCCCTTCAGCACAAAATCGTACTCCGCCCGGCCCTGCTTTGCGACAATCAGATTGCCGGACTGCTCCATGTACTTCTCCAGCTCCTGCTCGAAGGCTTTTATCTTCTCCGGCAGGACATCCTCCTTCTCCTCGGAGAACAGCTGGAGCATCATGATATTGTACTGCTCCGCAATCAGCTCAAGTCCCAGTTCCTTCGCCTCCTGGAACACCGACGCATAGGTATGCTTTCCGGAGACCATGTGCCGGAACAGCCGCTGCCTGCCGGCAGATCTCACCTCCTCCGGCGTCTGCTGCTTCTGCTTCCCGCGCTCCTCCTCGATCTTCTGACCGATCTTCTTGAGTGTCCCGATCAGCTGTGCACCCGTGACCGGCTTCACCAGATAATCCGTGATTCCGATGTCGATTGCCTCTTTTGCATACTGGAACTCGTCATACCCGCTCAAGAGTATGATCTTGGTCTCCGGCAGCTCGTGCTTCACGAGACGGCTCAGCTCCAGTCCATCCATGAACGGCATCTTAATGTCCGTGATCAGAATATCCGGTCTCGTCTTCTGGATGATCGGATAGGCGAGCTCCCCGTCGCCCGCGTCACCGACAAATTCAAAGCCTTCACCCTGCCAGTCGATGTTGTTCTTTATGCCCTCCCGCATAACGATCTCATCTTCCGCTAAAAAAACCTTTAACATATGAAATTCCCCTCAATACATTTTCCTGTAAAAACCATTGTAAATTCATTTTATCACACCTGCGAACAAAAAACACAGAAGATTTTGGCTGTCCGGGATGCCTATCACCGGATTCTGCTCGATGCAGTCGATACCCTCGTGCAGAAATGTCCCCCCGCATACGCAGGACTTCCGGCGCTCAGGGAACGCATCTATTTAGGTATCCAGCTTCTGGAAAGCTTTGCGCACACCCAGCTGGCGACTTCCCTCTGCAGTCAGTTTGATATGGAATCCATGCAGACACTCTGCCTCCGGATTGCAGTGGAGCTGCTGACACCGCCGCATCAGACGGGATCCGATACGGCAGTGTCATGTTCACACTAATCTTATGAAAACGCCCTGCGGTCTTAAGCTTCCGTGCTCCAATCCGTTCGCGAACAGGCAGTCCTCCGGCTCCGGCAGTCCCCGCTCCCCTGTCCGCACCGGTTCCTCCCCGGCGTTAATGCAGACCTCCAGCGTTTTTTGTCCTTCTTTTTTCTTATAATAATGTAACAATCTGGAATCCTCTCTGACATCCCATACCACTTTTCCGCTCCTTGTCTGCGGATACTGCCTGCGCATCGCAATCAGCTGCTTTACCTGTCCGGTCAGTTCCGCAAAGCTGCCCGCATCGATCTCCTCCCACGGCATGCACTTCCGGTTCGCCTTTGTTCCGCCTCCGTCCATACCGATCTCGGTGCCGTAGTAGATGCCCGGCGCGCCCTGCATGGTGAACAGAACTGTAAGCTGTGCCAGAAACATATCCGCATTTCCGTGGCATCTCTCCATCAGACGATCCGTATCATGGGAATCTAACAGATTAAACAGCACGCGGTTCACCTGCTCGTAGTACATGCTGTAGCACTGGTTGATGCCATGCATAAAATCCGTACCACTCTGTGTCTTATCTGCCCAGAAGTTATTCACGCACGCCAGAAACGGGTAGTTCATCGTCGAATCATACTCGTCGCCGAGCAGCCATGGGAAAGCATCATGCCAGATCTCGCCGAGCAGGAAAAGCTTTGGATTGCACTTTTTCAATTCCAGACGCAGATGTTTTAAAAATGCATGTGAAATCTCGTTGCCGACATCGAAACGGATTCCGTCAACCTTCCATTCACATACCCAGTGCTTCGCAATGCCGGTAAGATACTCCATCACATCCGGCTCGCTGGTATCAAATTTTGGCATATTGTCGACAAACGCAAACGAAAAATAATCCCCCCGCTTCGTCGCATGGGTCTGCGCATCGATCGGCCAGCGGTTCACGCAAAACCAGTGGTAATAGTCAGACTGCGGCCCCTTTTCCAGCACGTCCTGCCAGAGCGCGCACTTCGCTCCGCAATGATTAAATACCGCATCGATCATCACACGAAGTCCGAGCGCATGCGCCTCCGCAATCAACGTCTTCAGTTCTTCCTCCGTGCCGATATCCGGCTCCACGCTGTGGTAGTCGATCGTGTCGTACCGGTGGTTGGAATCCGACCACAGAATCGGATTTAAGTAAATACCTCCGACGCCGAGGTCTGCAATATAGGCAAGGCGGCTGCGGATTCCCGCCAGATCACCCCCGTAAAACTCCTTCCAGGTTGCATCCTCCTGACAAGCCCATTCCCGGCAGGAAAGACGCTTTTCTCCTGGATTTTTTCTACAGAAACGATCCGGGAAAATCTGATACCACACGATATTCTCCGCCCATTCCGGCACCTTCATAACATCTGCCCGGTTCATCCACGGATAGATAAAACGCTGGATCATCCGGTCCGCAGGAAAATTCTCTCCCGCTTTCACAAATCCATCCTCATACAGGCAGACGCTCTCCCCGCCTCCGGTGATCTCAAAATGGTACTTGACTCTGCGGTACGCCGGTGTGAGGACGGCACTATATACATTTCTGTGCGCCAGTTCCCGCTCCAGTTCCATCGGCACCCGCTCGCCTTGCCAGTTCTGCTCGTTCTCGGCAATCCCGGCAGAATACGGGTCGCCCGCCCAGAGGATCACCTCGTCCACATCTTTTCCTGTCTGAATACTTATTTTTAAGTGTCTCTCATCAAGCGGATAGCAGTCTAAAAAATACGCCCGATGTGTAATTTCTGCCAGATTCATAGTTTTCCCCCTGTACAAATTTGCTGCAGATCTCCTGTCAGCTGCTCCGGGAATTCCGGATTTCTATTCTACGCACAGTATATCTCTGCGAGGGGAATTTTTCTCACACTATCAATCGCGTAACCTGTACAAAACAATCATTTTTTCTTTCACTTCTATCACAGCATCCGGCCGGAAAGCAGTTCGCTTCCCTCTTCGTAATCCAGGTTCTCATATGCCGCATGCAGTTCTGTCAACAGTTCCCGTTCCTCCGCTGTCAGATGGGCACGCGCAAACCGGGAAAGTCCCTGCTCAATCCCGTTTAAATCACACGCATCAAAAGCTTCCCTAAGCTGCGCCAGAATCTGCTGCTTTTCCTCCGGTATGTCCTCTGCCGTGGCTGCGCCTTCCCCCTGTATCTCCTGCGGCAGATTCTTTAATTCATCCTCGACACTCTCTAACGTGTGCCGGATCGTCTCCAAAAACTCTGTCATATGCTTTTCCATGTACCGGATATTTTCTGTCTTTGCCGCCATTTCCATGATTTCTGCGCTCTCGCTTAACGCCTGTCTGCCGATCTGCTGGCTGGCACCCTTGATTCCGTGCACTTTCGTTCCGAAAAGCTCCAGCTGCTCCGGCACATAGCCCGGCAGTTCTGCTGCAAGCGATCCCGTCTCCTGCAAAAACGTCTGCAAGAGACGGCGGTATGCCCCATGGTTCATCTGCGCGTGAAGCAGGAAATCCCTGCGCTCTGCGACAGGCAGATAAGTCTCAATCACTTTCTTTAGCTCTGACACATCGATCGGCTTGTCCAGATACGCCGTAAATTCCGGTCTGCGATTCCGATGCTTTAACTCCGCGGTAATATCAGCAGTCATAAGTACCATTGGGATATCGCAAAACTGGCGGATCTCCTTCGCCGCTTCATCGCCATTTTTTTCCGGCATCCTCTGATCCAGAAAAATCAGCTGATACTCCTTCCGCGCTGCCGCCTCCACAGCCTCCTTTCCGTTGCGCACAACATCCAGTGTAAACCGCCACGGCGCTGCGAGTTCCTGGAAAATCTCCTGATTGATCCGCATATCATCCGCGAGCAGAACATGTGCCCCCGGATAGATCCATGTCGGCTGGATCCGCTCCGTATAGACCACTGACTCGCGCAGCAGACTGTCCGTCGTATAGCACACCGCATCATGCAGGGTGCTTCCGCACACCTTCTGCCGGATTTCCACGGTAATCGTGGTTCCCCTGGTGCCGTTGCTCTCGGCGCGGACACTGCCTCCCATACGGTTTGCAAGTTCCTTTACAATGCTAAGTCCCAGTCCGTTTCCCGACTGTCCGCTCTCTGCCGCATAGCTCACATACGAATCAAATCCCTGCCGCAGCTGTTCGCTTGTCATTCCGGTGCCGGTGTCCGACACCCTGCAGCGGACCATCACATCCGAGGAATCCCGGATTGCCTCACAGGTAATCACACAGCGGATCTCGCCCTCCTCTGTGAACTTGACCGCATTTGCGAACAGATTCTGCAAAATTTCCCGGACGCGCATGGCATCCCCATACATTTTCTCCGGGAATTCTCCCTGTATACAGGCCTCAAACCACACCCTCTTCGACTGCAGATTGATGACACACATGTGTGCCACCTCCTCGAGCACCTGATCCAGCCGGTAGCACTCCGCCATCAGCTCGAACTTTCCTGCCTCAATTCTGGAATAGTCAAGAATCGCATTCACCTGTTCCACAAGGCTGTTCCCAGCTCCCTTGATGTGAAGCAGGAGTGCACGGTCACTTGCCGTGAGTTCCTTGCGGCTGCTTAAAATATCCGTGATTCCGATGATGGCGTGCAGCGGGCTTTTCAGGTCATGGCTCATCTGCGCGAGGAAATCACTTTTCCGCGCCGTCTGCATCTCTGCTTTTCCCTTTAATGCCTGCATCAGCTGCGTCTCTTTTTTCGGGCTGGTAATATCCCAGGCACCGAGAATATATCCACGAAGCCTCCCTGAATAGTACACCGGCGTACACTGACACTGATAATACTGTCCGTTCTTCTCGATCTCCCGGCTCTTTTTTCCCTCCTGTATGGACTTCGCCAGCTCCTCCGCCTCCTGCATGTATCCGCGGTGCCTGCGGCTGTCTCTCTCATACAACTGCATCGGACCCGCAAACAGACTTCTGCCGCTGCGGTTCGCATCAACGCAGTAAAAATTGGTATCCAGCAGTACCACTGCCGTATCCGAGTCATCGTACAGCCGCTCACGCAGAAGCTCGCCCGTATCCATCAGCTGATCCGTCTGGATCAGATAATGAACCGCACCGCAGACACCGGTTGTAGCTGCCAGCATCAGAAGATTGCCCGGAATAGTAAAAAACTTTTCCGCGCACATCGCTGCTGCATTCACGAGCAGCACAATATAGAGCAGATTAGCAATCTGATGCTCATGCATGGTCAGAGAACGGCGCAGATAGGCGTAGGTTCCCATTGCAACGATCGCCGCCGTACATCCGATTAAGTAAATTCTGAAATAAATGTGATAGATTTCCGGCTGCCGGTAGCGCATAAAAACAATCACATTCAGCGCGAGCAGCACACAAAACATAATCCACTGCACCCCGTAGGGGATATGGATTTTCAGAAAATCCATGATATAGATAAGAATCAGATAAAGCACCTGAATTAAGAGCATGTCCTTCAAACGCCCGAACAGTTCTGTCTGTCCGGTGAGCGTAAGGACAACCTGATAGAAATTATATACACCGATCAGTCCGACCAGCAGCGGCAGCAGCCTGTGCTGCCTGGAATATGCACCGGAAGTGGCATATTCCTGCAGTACATACAGCGTATAACAAAGACATATTATCTGAACCAATAATATCATTCAATCTCACTCCGCCCCATCAGAATCCTCTTAATCTCTGTCTTGACAAAGACCGGCTTGTACGGTCTTACAATGTAACCTGCCGCATCCAGATTCCGGCACAGCGTGACCGTCTGTCTGTCGCAGAGCGCCGTGACGAACAGGATCGGCACCGTGTGATCCGTCATCTCCATAATGCGTTTGGCCGTCTCGATACCGTCCATCTCCGGCATATCGATATCCATCAGCACCAGATCCGGCGCCGGATGTTTTTTCAAATACAGCAATGCCTGGTGACCGGATTTCATCAGGATGACATCATATAACGGCTCTAAAATGCCACGCAGCATCTGCAGATTCGTCCACAACCATGATCCGGCAGCGTACCGGCGGGCGTATCATCTCGTTGCGCTCCTTTTCTGCCTCTTCCGTGGAGAAGCCGGATTCCGTCTTCATACGCAATGTAATATGGTAGTTCGCTTCGTTGGACAGATCCAACAGTTCCCCGTCCATCAGACGCACTACGGGTCTTAAATTATGTACGCCAAAATTCTCATAGATGATGGCTTCTCTTCCATCGGAAAGCGTAACCATCGTTCCCTTCGGATAGAGCGGCACATACTTTAGAAGTGTCTCCACTACCTCGCGGTCAAACATGATGCCGCAGCCGCCCATCAGATACTCTGTCGCCTCGTACGGTGCGTATGGCTCCTTGTACGGGCGCCTGGACGTAAGTGCATCATAGACATCCGCCACGTGCAGAATCCTGGTAAACATCGTCTGCTGCGCGCCTTCCAGCCCGTCCGGGTATCCGCTTCCGTCCACATTTTCATGGTGATGCAGCACGGCCTCCTTGATATGCGCAGAAATATCCCACCGCTCACTGATAATCTGGTACGACAGTGTTGCGTGGGATTTCATAATCAGATATTCTTCCTGTGTCAGACGTCCCGGCTTGTTTAAGATCTCATCCGGGATCTGCAGCTTTCCGAGGTCATGAAGCAATGCCGCAGTCACAAGATGCCCCAGCTCCACTTCACTCATCCCCATACCCATTCCAATGACGCCGCAGTATACCGCCACGTTCACAGAATGTGCGTAAGTGTAATCGTCGTAGCTTCTTAAGTCCGTAAGATCAAGAGACACATTTCCGCAGGATAAAATCTCCTCCACCATGCGTCTGGCAATCAGCTTACATCCGTCAATGTCGCAGGCACGGATGCGCTCCTGTCCCTCCTGCCTTAACTGCGGCGTAATCACACTCTCAATCGTGATGCCCTCTGAAAGTTTATCTTCTATATATACACCGTCGAATCCGTAAGCTTCCAGTTTTTCCAGATAGCTCTCCGTCAATTCGCAATGGCAGCCAATCAGCGTTCTTCCGACGGAATCATAAAGGTCGGCTGCAAGAACCATGCCCGGTTCTGCCTTCTTGAGTGGTACATAACGCATAACATTCCTCCTACCTTTCACTGTACCAAGCCGACCTCATAAAGTCAATGAAACTTTTGACCTTATTTTCTAGGATTCGACAGAAACCACCTCGTAATCCTGATCCTCAACCGCCTTCTTTAAGACCTCATCCGCCACGTCGCTGGTAAGCGTCACAACCGCGTTTCCTGACTCGTGGCTGACTACAGCCTCCTGCACGCCTTCTACCGCTTCGAGTGCCTTCTTGACTCTCGCCTCACAGTGTCCACACATCATACCGTTAATCTTCATTGTCTTTTTCATTGTCTCATTCTCCTTTTTTTGATTTGTTTCTGATTTCTTCTCCAAAGCGTCATCCGGCTCCTTCGCCGCAGCTGCGGCGGTCTGCCCTGTCACCGCATTTTTGATCCTGCGGTCTTTTCCGGCGTCATACATCCGGAACAGATTCAGGCGCAGCGCGTTGGTCACAACACAGAAGCTGGATAAGCTCATGGCTGCCGCACCGAACATCGGGTTTAACTGCCAGCCGAACAGCGGAATCCACACGCCTGCCGCAAGAGGAATGCCGATAATATTGTAGAAAAATGCCCAGAACAGATTTTCATGAATATTGCGCAGGGTTGCGCGGCTCAAGCGGATTGCCGCAGGCACATCCGACAGGCGGCTCTTCATCAGCACGACATCCGCGGCATCAATGGCAATATCCGTTCCGGCGCCGATCGCCATTCCGATATCCGCCCTTGTAAGCGCCGGCGCGTCATTGATTCCATCGCCGACCATGACCACTTTGCCCTTTTTCTGCAGTTCTCTTACCACCTGCTCCTTGCCGTCCGGAAGCACGCCGGCGATCACCTCGTCCACGCCTGCCTCTTTTCCGATCGCCTGCGCCGTCCGCTCATTGTCGCCGGTCAGCATCACCACATAGATTCCCATGTTCTGCAGTTCTGCCACCGCACGCGGGCTGTCCTCCTTGATGACATCCGCCACGGCGATTACGCCGAGCAGCTTCTCATCCTTTGCAAAAAACAGCGGCGTCTTGCCCTGCATGGCGAGCTGCTCTGCCTGCCGCTTCATGGCATCGGACACCTTCACGTGCTGCTCGATAAAGATGAGATTGCCGCCGTAAAGCCGTCTTCCATCCCGCACACCGGTCAGACCATTGCCCGGAAGCGCCATGAAATCGGTCAGCATATCTTCTAAGCCGTCCGCTCCGCCAGATGCTCCGTCTGCCGCAGGCGCCCTCTTCCCGCCGGACTGCGCCTTTGCCCCGGCCTGCTCCTTCACGTAGGCAAGAACGGCCTTTGCAAGCGGATGCTCGCTCTTCTGCTCCAGAATCCCTGCCGCATGCAGCAGCTCCTCCGCCGGAACGCCTTCCGCCGGAAGGACATCCGTAACTCGCGGCTCTCCGCTCGTGATGGTTCCGGTCTTATCGAGCGCTACAATCTGCATTTTCCCGGTCTCCTCCAGAGAGACTGCCGTCTTGAACATAATACCGTTCTTGGCACCCATGCCGTTTCCGACCATGATGGCTACCGGCGTGGCAAGACCGAGCGCACACGGGCAGCTGATGACCAGAACAGAGATCGCTCTCGCCAGTGCAAAACCGATCGGCTTTCCGGCAAGTAGCCACACAATCAGTGTCACAATCGCAATTCCAATGACCGTCGGTACAAATACGCCCGATACCTTATCGGCAATCTTGGCAATCGGCGCCTTGGTCGCCGCGGCATCGCTGACCATCTGGATGATCTGGGATAAGGTTGTATCCTCGCCGACTCTCATCGCCTCGCATTTTAAAAAGCCGGACTGGTTCACGGTCGCCGCGGAGACTTCATCTCCTGGCGCCTTGTCCACCGGTATGCTCTCGCCAGTCAGCGCCGCCTCATTCACGGCACTGCTGCCCTCGAGGATGATACCGTCCACGGGTATGTTCTCCCCCGGGCGCACCACGAAGACGTCTCCCTTTTTGACCTGCGCGACCGGAACCTCCTGTTCCACACCGTCACGCACGATGGTGGCTGTCTTCGGTGCCAGGCTCATCAGGCTCTTGAGCGCATCGGTCGTCTTGCCTTTTGAACGCGCCTCGAGCATTTTCCCGACCGTGATCAGCGTCAAAATCATCGCCGCCGATTCAAAGTAGAACTCGTGCATGTAGCTCATGACCCCGTCCATATCGCCGCGCACCTGCGCATCGGTCATTGCAAAGAGTGCGTAGGTACTGTAGCCGAACGCTGCCGTTGCCCCCAGCGCTACCAGTGTATCCATATTCGGTGCCCTGTGCCAGAGACTCTTGAATCCGCTGATAAAGAACTTCTGGTTGATGACCATGATCACCACTGTCAGCAAAAGCTGTACCAGCCCCATCGCCACATGGTTTCCTTCAAAGAACGCCGGCAGCGGCCATCCCCACATCATATGTCCCATGGAAAAATACATCAGCACTGCCAGAAAGCCTACCGAAGTCACCAGTCTCTTTTTTAAAAGAGGCGTCTCCCGGTCCTTTAACATCTCTTCCTGCGGCATCGCCTCCGCCGCTCCCGCGGTTTCCGCGCCGCCCCGCTTCTTCTCGGCAGCGCCGTATCCGGCGTTCTCAACCGCCCGGATGATCTCCTGCGGCGCCGCGGTTCCCTCGACACCCATGGAATTCGTCAGAAGACTCACCGAGCAGGATGTCACACCCGGCACCTTCGACACTGCTTTTTCCACGCGCGCGCTGCACGCCGCACAGCTCATTCCCGTCACTGTATATTGCTTCATCTTCCTCCCTCTCCCATCTATTTCATCAATTTCTGGAGCACCGTCACCAGTTCGTCGACAGTCTCCTCCCTGCCCTCGCGGATATCATTCGTCACGCAGGTCTTGATATGGTTGGCGAGAAGCACCTTGTTAAAACTGTTGAGCGCCGCATTCACAGCCGCCACCTGCACCAGAATATCCGTACAGTAGGCATCCCGCTCCACCATTCCCTTAATTCCGCGAATCTGTCCCTCGATGCGGTTCAAGCGGTGAATCATATCCTTATATTCTTTCTCTGACCGTTCCTTTGTCTTATGGGAACAGCAGCATTCCTTTTCCTCTGCCATACGCTTAGCCCTCTTTCTTACTGTTTACCCGCAAGTCTGTTTCTATTCCTCATTTGCAGGCTCATTATATACCCCCTATGGGTATATTGCAAGTGTTTTATTGTATTATTTTTTTCATTTTACAGAACAAAGTTTCCTATTGCACACAAAAAAAGATCCCGGCCTGTCCAACCGGACCAGCCAGGATCTTTTTGGAAACTGCCGTCATGCGTCAGTCTCTTTTATTTATCCGCAAACCTTCTCCAGAATCTCTGTAAGTGCACTTCCACTGCTGGTATGGCTTCTCACCACATCCGCATTGCAGCGCTCCGCCTCTGCCACCGCACACCGTACCATCTTATGTGATACGGTGTTGGTGAAGAGAATGATCAGATCCGGTGATCCGATCTGGTTCCCGAGCTTTGCCGGCATCTGTGTAAATACCTTCGCTTTACAGTTATGTTCCTTACAGATCTTTTTATACTGGCAGACCATGCGGTCATGTCCGCCTACAATCACAACACTCATGACTACACCGCCGCAAGCTGCCTGCCGAGATCGGTGCAGGCAGCCACAGCCTCATCGTCCGGTGCCTCCTTACAGATCACGCCTTCGCCGTTCAATACATTCGCGCCTGCGGATGACATGCGGTCTACCCAGTCACGCATCCACTGTCCGTCTCCCCAGCCATAGGAACCGAACAGACCGATGGTCTTGCCTGCCACAAATCCTTCCACCTCGGTTACGAAAGGCTCCATCTCGCCCTCCTCAAGAACCTCAGCCCCCATTGCCGGGCATCCGAGTGCAAATGCCTTTGCGTTCTTTAACTCCGCTGTAGAGACGCTGCTTACGTCTACCACTGCGGCTTCCTTACCTGCTGCTGTGATTCCGGCGCCGACTGCCTCTGCCATCGCCTGTGTATTTCCTGACTGTGACCAGTATACTACATAAATCTTATCCAACACTTTTCCCTCCTGCTATATCTCTGTATTCTGCTATGCAAGTTAGTCTTAACTAACTTTAGCTATACTATACTAAATAAGAAGGGTTTCGTCAAGTGCAGTAAATGAAATATTTTTCTCATTAGAAAACTGCTATTCCACTTCATCCGCGAACTTCGTCAGGTAGCGCTGATTCTCCTCAAATTCGCAGGTACTCGCATTGTCAAGCACCTTGCGCCCGTAGAAAACGCGCTTTTCCTCCACAGGGATCGACAGTGTCGCCGTACCGTTCTCCGTCTCGTAGGAGACCTCGTCAATTCCCGTCTCGCCAAGCGCCTGATACGCACTGTATAAGGTGTGATCCCTGTATCCGTTCACCATCTCCCAGTAGGAAGCGTACTTGTCACTGGTTAGTCCATACAAATCCAACGTATTATATAGTCCACTGTAATTACGTTCTATATACTCCCGCTCACACCAGTCCAGATGATAGGCATCGCCGGAATATTTTCCCTCATCCACAGCGGTAACAATCAGCGCCCACAGAACCGAGGACACGAAAAACAGCGCTATCACACATCCTGCAAACTTTACTGCCAGCATCGGCATACTTACTTCATAGTTTCCGGTCTCATCTGAAAATTTCCACATCATTTTCAGATTCTTAATCTTCTTCATATTCCCAGCCCTCTCTCTCAAAGATCCGGCGTACCAATTCGTCCACCTTCTCCGAATCACGTTCCATGCCCATCAGCTCTGACAGTTCTTCCTCTGACATTCCAAAGGTGCCAAGCAGTGCCGCTGCCACGTCCTGTTTCATGTCATTGTAATATTCCTTGTTTTCTTCATATTCCAGCTTGCGGTAGGAATCACCCGTCTCTCTTCCCAGGATATTCTTTCCCGCCCAGAGTACATACTTTACATCGTTCGGACTGATCTGCTGCCCGGTCGGCCAGTCCAGCACCTGCTGGATCTGAAACAGGTCTCTCAAAAAGGCGTGATAATCATCATACAGCCGGACGCGCTCTGTATATTTTTTAAACCCCTCCTGTCCATATACCTGATGGGATTTCAGATAATCGTAAAGACCAGTATAATCTTCCGCCACAAGCAGTTCCTCTGCCTCCTGCACAGATGCCTGGTTGTGCTGGCGGGTAATGTGAATCCCCTCCAGCCCAAACACAATCGCCAGCACCAGAAATGTAAGCGCTGTCACTGCCGTAATCACCAGCAGAATCACATTCATCACCTTATCTGCAACATACAGCGGCATGGAGTGAATCACCCTGGCTTTCGTAAGCAGCGTCTCCTTTCGCGCCAGATTTTCCTCACTTTTCCATTTTTCGCCAAGCGGATTCACCTCTCCACAATATGGGCATTTCAGTTCTTTCGCCGGATAATCATATCCGCATTTTTTACATATCATCTTCGCACACGCCCTCGCTTTTATTCCGTAAGATGGGAAAATGCCCGCTCCTGCATCATCCGCTCCAGATTGCTCTGATTATCTTTGTCTGATGGATCATACCCGTCCATCACTTCCTTTATCTCTTCCTCTGTCAATTCATAATGCTCATTTAAATACGCAGAGCAATACTCCCGGTAATAAGCGACTGCCTCCTGTTCTTCATATTTATAATCAGCTGCTTCACTTTTCTGGCAGACAATAAGTGCATCTATGATATAGCTCACATCGCTCAGTCCAGTTGGTTTTTTCTCACGGATAATTCTCTCCAGATACTCTCCCTCAGGTGTTATCAGATAATCCTTTGTATCGTTTTCCAGTGTCTCTACCAGCCGGTACTTGCGAAATGCTTCACCATACAATGTATTGTGCTTTTTCATATAAGTACAGATTCCGCTGTAGTCCTGCTGCTGATACATCTTCTCCAGCTTTTCGAGTACTGCCTGCTCTCTGTTATCCGAAGCAACCGTATGAATACGCATGGCCACATATATACCGGCACTAATCAAAAGTCCCGCCACAATCACAGTAATCAGAACCTTCGCCGCCATAGACATCCCTGCTTTCGCCACCCGCTGGGGCTTCTCCTCCCACTGCTGCTTCTCTCTTTTTAAGTCATTGATCGTATCCTCGTGCACCTGCACAGATTTTTCAAAGTTGTCGCCACCACAGTACGGGCAGCGCGGTGCATCGTCTGCATATGACGCACCGCAGTTATTACATACAATCATCCTTTCTCCCTCCGGTGTCTCACAGAACTCCTCTTCAAGTAACACCCTGTATTGCTCTTTGTCTATTATATCAGTTTTTTGCTGTATAGGAAGCATTTTCCTATGAACCGAAAAAGAGGGGCAGTCTGCTTCAAGCGACTGTCCCTCTTTTTCGTTCATAGGTTCTATAATTTTTATTTCTACTCCGTCTTTAGTGCGCGCATGGAATTTAAGATTGCAATGACAGATACTCCGACATCTGCAAATACTGCCTCCCACATGTTCGCCATGCCAAACGCACCGAGAACCAGCACGATCGCTTTGACCGCCAGTGCAAAGACGATGTTCTGCTTTACAATGCCGAGTGTCTTTCTGGAGATCCGCACGATCGACGCAATCTTTCTGATGTCGTCGTCCATCAGGACCACATCTGCCGCCTCAATCGCCGCGTCAGAGCCCATACTTCCCATTGCAATGCCGATATCCGCTCTGGTGAGCACCGGCGCATCGTTGATACCGTCGCCGACAAATGCCAGCTTCTCTTTCCCGTTCTCTTCTTTTAACAGGCGCTCCACCTGCGACACTTTGTCCTGCGGGAGCAGTTCTGCATGCACCTCGTCGATGCCGAGCTCTGCCGCGATTCCCTCTGCCGCTTCTTTTCTATCGCCGGTCAGCATAACACACTTCTTCACGCCCACCTTCTTCATGGAGGCGATCGCCTCTTTTGCTCCGTCCTTTACCGTATCGGCAATCACAATGCTTCCGAGGAATTTTCCTTCTCTTGCCACATAGACTACGGTTCCGATGCTCTTGCACGGCTCATAGAAAATTGCTTTTTCTTTCATCAGCTTCTCATTGCCGATGAGCACATTTCTTCCGTCGATTCTGACACTGATTCCGTGTCCAGCCACTTCCTCGGCGTCTGTGATACGGTTCATGTCAAGTTCTTTTCCATAGGCTTCCCGGATGGATGCCGCAATCGGATGATTCGAGTACCCCTCGCCGAGCGCCGCAATCTCTAACAGTTCCTCTTTGCTTCCCTCAGCCGGCAGAATCTCAGAAACCTTGAATTCGCCCTTCGTCAGCGTACCCGTCTTGTCAAAGACAATCGTTGTCATTTCAGCTACAGCTTCGAGATAATTGCTTCCCTTTACAAGTACGCCCACCTTCGACGCCGCGCCGATTCCGCCAAAGAATCCCAGCGGCACAGAGATCACAAGCGCGCACGGGCAGGAGATAACAAGGAAAATGCAGGCTCTCTGAATCCAGTCGCTCCATCCTCCGCCGAGAATGAGCGGCGGCAGAATTGCCAGAACCACCGCACCGATCGTGACAACCGGTGTATAATATTTTGCAAAACGCGTGATAAAGTTTTCCACGCGTGCCTTTTTGCTGCTCGCGTTTTCCACAAGTTCCAGAATCTTTGCAACGGTGGAGTCATCGAACTCCTTGGTTGTTTGCACTTTCAGCGTACCGCTTCCGTTGACACAGCCGCTGATGATCTCATCTCCTGCTGCCGCCTTGCGAGGAACCGATTCTCCGGTCAGCGCCGCTGTATCAATGAAGGACTCCCCTTCCAGCACAATGCCGTCCAGCGGAATACGCTCGCCCGGTTTTACCACGATCACGCTGCCGACTTCCACATCATCCGGATCGACCTGCGTCAGTTTTCCGTCCACCTCGATATTGGCATACTCCGGACAGATGTCCATCATCGCCGAGATCGACTGTCTGGACTTGCCGACCGCATAGCCCTGGAACAGCTCACCAACCTGGTAAAACAGCATAACGGCAACCGCTTCCGAGTATTCCTTCACGCCAAATGCGCCAAACGTCGCCACCATCATCAGGAAGTTTTCATCAAACACCTGTCCGTGGCTGATATTTCTCACCGCTTTATATACAATGTCATATCCGATGACCAGGTAAGGCACCAGATAGATGACAAATAATATCCATGTATTGATTCCTTCCAATGCCCCCGTATGCTCCGCCACCATCAGGGCTGCGAACAGGACAAAGGATATGATGATCCGAACCAGCATCCGTTTCTGTTTCTTCGTCATACCACACACCTCGCTTTTCATTTTCATAAACGCATAAACATTCGTTCATATGTATCTCTTTTTCTAAGCCTGCGCACCCTCCGGCACACAGGCTTTCATGGAATTGTCTTTCGTTTTCTGCCGGGCACACGCCCATGTTATTACATTAAGATCTTGCAGTCCGGCTCTACCTTTGCGCAGACAGAAACGACTTCTTTCATGATGTCGTCGAACTTGTCATCCTCTGCATCTACCGTCATCTTCTGTGTCATGAAGCTGACATTTGCATCATTGACGCCCGGAATCTTCTTGATCGCCTCTTCCATTTTTGCCGCGCAGTTTGCACAATCCAGATCCTCTAATTTGAATTTTTTCTTCATAGTCTTATCCTTCCTTTCTTTTTCTTTCTTATTCCTAATATATTTTCCTGTTGTACATATCCTGTTCTTTGCATCACATACCGCCCGCTACTCCTCGATATGCTCTCTGCCCTGGGCGATGATCGTCCTCACATGCCCGTCCGCCAGTGAATAAAACACGGACTTTCCTTCTCTTCTGCTGCGCACCAGCTTCGCCTGCTTTAAAATCTTAAGCTGATGTGAGATGGCCGGCTGCGTCATGTGCAGTGCTTCTGCCAGATCGCACACACACACCTCCGCTTCAAACAGCACGAATAGAATTCTTATTCTTGTAGAATCCCCAAAAACCTTGAACAGTTCTGCCAGATCATATAATTCCTCTTCCTCCGGTATCTGATCGCTCACGATCTTCAGACGATCCTGATGGATCTCCACATCCTCACAACATTCCAGTTCTGCTTCAGACAACTTCTCACCCTCCTTCTTTCGAACATATGAACAACTGTTTATATGTTTATAATATGCTCTGCCATACACTTTGTCAAGTATCATTTTTACAACTTCTGGAAAAATTCAAATAAAAGAAGGCTGTCGGCAAACGACCTCGATTCGTCTGCCGGACAGCCTCCTTAGCAATGTGTATGCTTTGTATGTGGTTGGCTAGTTAGTTTTATCTAACTGCATTTACTATAGCACAATCCATCTTCCATGGCAATACTGTTTATTGAAAAGTATTCTCATTTTCTAATTCTTCTTAGCTTCTGCTTTCGCCAGAAAACGCTCATTATCAATGATGAATCTCTCATGTGTTCCCTCGCCGATCACGCCGGCTGCATCGTATGCTTTTACCTCAAATACAAGGCGCTTTCTGTCCACCTCAACCAGCTTTGTCTCGCAGGTAACGTCCATGCCGACCGGTGTGGCTGCCACATGCTTCACATTGATTAACGTTCCGACCGTACCGGCGCCCTCGTCCAGCTTGGCCTCAACACTCTTTGACGCCGTATTCTCCATCAGGGCGATCATTGCAGGTGTTGCAAATACCGGAAGCGTACCGCTTCCCATCGCCTGTGCTGTCTTTTCCTCTGTCACTGTAATTGTCTGTTTTCCTGTAATTCCTGCTTCCATCTGTATAGCCTTCCTTTCATCTGCTCTTTTCTATATAGTACCATATTCCTTGTACCGATTTCTACCTTTTTACTTCCATGCAGAAAAAGTCCCGGAAACGCCATTCTGCGTCCCGGGACTTTTGTTAATATTTTATATTACTCATACGATTTTGCCATGATACTTCTCACATGATGTCCATTCAGATAGCCACATGCCAGAAGTCCTGACTGGATGATCTGATTCCACTTGCTGCTGGAGAGCTCCACAATCGTGTTGTCGTCAAATTCGATCGTACATGCATTTTCCATCTCGCAGTCCTGATCGCAGGTAATGCGGTACATATTCTTTCTGCTGATGGCTCCGATCTCCTCTAGCGTATTCACCATGCGGTAGACGGTCGCCGTACCGATCCTGTCATCCAATCTGGATGCCTTGTAGTAGATTTCCTTACAACAGGAGCAATCCTCCTCCAGTATAATATCCAGAAGCATCAGGCGCTGTTTGGTGATGCGGCAGCCGCGCTCTTTTAACTTCTGTATGATATTTTCCTTCTGCATCTGGGTTCTCAGATATCTTCTGTCCTGTTCCACTTAAGAACAATGTCCTCCGCAGTTTTTACAATCGCCGCCGCACTGCAGGGATTTTCCGTTCTTTTTGTCATGAATCATGCTGCGCACGATCAGGCACACAACGATTACCAAAATTGCTCCTACAACAAATGTTCCCATATCGATCCCCCGCTTTCTGCCGAATTACTTTGCCTTTACAGCACTCTTTACGTTTACGTTCAAAGTCTCGCTCTCCTTGTACGGACGGAACAGCAGATAAATGAATCCGATCACACAAAGGAATGCTACGACTGTACCGAATCCAAAATGTCCGGTTGTGATCAGTGTACCAATCTGGTAGATGCACATGGAAACAATGTAAGCCAGACCACACTGATATCCGATTGCAAACCAGAACCACTTTGTATTGTTCATCTCTCTCTTGATTGCTCCCATAGCTGCGAAGCACGGTGCGCATAAGAGGTTAAATACCAGATAGCCGTATGCTGCGATTGGTGTCATAACGCTTGCCAGGTTACCCCAGAACTCTGCACCATCTTCTGCCACTTCCGCGAAACCGAACAGCATACCGAATGTTGCAACGACGTTTTCTTTTGCGATCAGACCGCTGACTGCTGCAACTGCCATCTTCCAGCCGTTGCCGCCCTGTGTCCATCCAAGCGGTGTGAAAATCCATGCGATTGCGGAACCGATCTTTGCAAGAATGCACTCAGCCTGTGCCGCCTCAAGTGCTGCACCTTCCAGATCGCCGAAATCAAGCATTCCGAAGGATCCGTCTGCCCATCCGAAGTTCATTAAGAACCACAGGATGATGGTCGATAATGTGATGATGGTACCTGCCTTCTTGATAAAGGACCATCCACGCTCCCACATGCTGCGCAGAACGTTGCCGACGGTCGGCCAGTGGTAAGCCGGAAGCTCCATAACGAACGGTGCCAGCGAACATCTTTGTCTTCTTTAAAATGATACCGGAGCATACGATTGCTGCAACTCCTACAAAATATGCGCTCCATGCAACCCATCCTGCATTGTCGAAGAATGCACCTGCGATCAATGCGATGATCGGAAGCTTTGCACCACACGGAATAAAGGTGGTTGTCATAACTGTCATCTTACGGTCACGATCATTCTCAATCGTTCTGGAAGCCATGACACCCGGCACACCACATCCGCTGCCGATTAACATCGGGATGAAAGATTTACCGGAGAGACCGAACTTGCGGAAGATACGATCCATGATAAATGCAACACGTGCCATATATCCACAGGACTCTAAGAATGCCAGGAATAAGAAAAGCACAAGCATCTGCGGTACGAAACCAAGTACGGCGCCGACACCGGAGATAATACCGTCTACGATAAGACCTGTCAGCCATGCTGCACAACCTGCATTCTCAAGCAGTGACTGTGCGCCCGGAATGATCCACTCGCCGAACAGGGTATCGTTGGTCCAGTCTGTCAGGATGGCTCCGACTGTAGTAACAGATACATAGTAAACTAAGAACATGACTACGGCGAAGATCGGGATTGCAGCCCAGCGATTGGTTACTACACGGTCGATCTTATCCGATGTGGACAGCTTCTGGCTGTTCTTCGGCTTTGTCACGCACTCGCCGATGATGGAAGAAATATATACATAACGCTCATTGGTAATGATACTCTCGGTATCATCATCAAATGCATCCTCCAGCTTCTTGATCTCGTAAGACACATCCGGAATGCTCTTCATCTGCTCGCCGATCTTGTCATCGCGCTCTAAGAGCTTGATAGCGAAGAATCTCTTCTGCGCCTCATCTACACTTGATCCAAGCTTTGCTTCCACTTCATGGATAACATCTTCAACCTCTTTCGAGAATTCTGCTGTGCAAGTGCCACTGCCTTTTCTGCGGCCTTCGTGATGCCGGTTCCCTTCAATGCGGAGATCTCAACAACCTCGCATCCGAGCTTCTGGCTGAGCTTGTCGATATGTACCTTCTCACCGGTCTTCTCTAAGATATCAACCATGTTGACAGCCATGATAACCGGAATACCAAGCTCCATGATCTGTGTGGAGAGGTAAAGGTTACGCTCGATGTTCGTGCCATCCACGATATTGATGATCGCATCCGGGCGCTCACCGATCAGGTAATTTCTTGCTACCACTTCCTCCAGTGTATACGGAGATAAGGAATAGATACCCGGCAGGTCCATGATGGTGACATCCTTATGTCCCTTCAGTTTACCTTCCTTCTTCTCGACTGTAACACCCGGCCAGTTACCTACGAACTGGTTGGAACCCGTAAGCGCGTTAAACAGTGTTGTCTTACCGCAGTTCGGGTTACCTGCTAATGCAATTTTAACTGCCATTTTCTGCTCCTCTTTTCCCGCAGCGATTTGTCTGCGTTATCTTTCTTTTATCATTTTCTCCGATTTTGATTAGTCCGTGCTAACCTATTATCAAAAAAAATTACTCGACTTCGATCATTTCCGCATCAGCCTTACGCAGGGACAACTCATATCCTCTGACCGTGACCTCTACCGGATCTCCAAGCGGTGCAACCTTTCTTACATAGATATCCACACCCTTGGTGATACCCATATCCATGATACGTCTCTTGACCGGACCCTCTCCTGTCAGCTTCTTCACCTTGACAGTCTGCCCGCAGGCAACTTCCTTTAATGTCTTCATACTCTGCTCCTTCTCTGTATAGTTCATCATAGCATTGCCTATGTCTATACCATAATCTTGTTCGCCATATCTTTTCCAATGGCAACTCTGGAATCCTTGACATTGACGATCATGTTGCCGCCTGTCTGGGAAATGACTGTCACCGTACCACCGGTCACGAACCCGAGATTCTCCAAAAACTTTCTGGTTTCTTCCTTACCGCCGACTTTTTTGATGATATTCGGCTCTCCCTCTTTTACCATAGATAACGGCATCATTTCATCCTCTTCCTTCGTTCTTGTTGTTGATAATCATTTTCACTTCTATTGCATTGGTTAGTATAATCTAACGTTAGTTAGTTGTCAATAACATTGTTGAAAAATTTTATCAATAATTATGGTATTGGAAATCTTTGTTAGATCTTACATTTTTTTATTCTTTTGAAAGCGGGACTGTATATCATTTTACTATATTTATCTTTATTACGAAAAAACGCTTAGGCTGTGAATCCTAAGCGTTTTTTTTCGTATTCGTAAATTATTTTAAATCTCACTTCCATTTGTTTCAATCACATGCTTATACCAATAGAAGCTATCCTTCTTGTAACGATTATAAGTACCTTTTCCATAGTCGTCCGCATCCACATATACAAATCCATATCGTTTTGTCATCTCAGAAGTTGTGGAACTTACGAGATCAATCCATCCCCAATAAGTAACACCAAATACATCCACACCATCCTTTATGGCTTCTTTTATCTGCTTTAAATGCGCCTCTACAAATTCGATACGCCCCTGATCGTGAATCTGATGATTGCTGTCCATACTTTCATACATACCGATCCCAAACTCAGCTATAAATATCGGAAGTCCATAGCGGGTATAAAGCTGATTTAATGCTATTCGCAATCCAACCGGATCAATAGACCAGCCCCAGTCTGTCATCTTCAGATAAGGATTATTCCGGCTCTGATCAGGAAGCAGCCCCGTAAACTTCATAGGTTCGCCCTGATACTCAGAAATATTGGACATATAATAACTGAATGACAGGAAATCCGCTTTTCCTTTCTTCAATGTTTCAATATCTTCCGGCGAGTAGTTTCTTTTTATGTTTTTCTGCTCGAAATACCGGTCCAGATAATACGGAACCACACCCTTGCATTGAATATCATAGAAATAATAGTTGAGGTTCATATCAAATATCTGCTGCAGAGTATCTTCCGGTCTCACAGTTTTCGGATAGTACACATGCTTCCATACCATATTTCCCGCAAGAGCTTCAGGCGCAATCTCATGTACAAGAATCACTGCTTTCGCACTGGCCAGAAGCATATTATGTACAACCTCAAACGTAAGCTGTTCTTCGTCTAATCCCTTTAACGAATGATCACGCATAGCTCCCGAACAGGTAGAAAGGCTCTGAAGACTCATATTGATTTCATTAAACGTCAACCAGTATTTTACTTTTTTATGATATCTTTCTACGATAGTCCGGACATATTTTTCAAACAGTGTAATCGTTTCTCTTGACTCAAAGCCATTCAGTTTTTCACAGACTGCCAGTGGGAAATCGTAATGTAACATAGTAACCAACGGCTCAATACCATATTTGTGACACTCATCAAAAACCTTGTCATAGAATGCCAGTCCCTCTTCGTTAGGTTTTTCTTCAAATCCCGTCGGGAAAATCCGTGACCACGATATGGACATACGAAACACTGAAAATCCCATCTCCGCCATCAATGCAATATCTTCTTTATAATGATGGTAAAAATCATTTCCCCATCTTTTCGGAAATATATAGGTATCTTCATGCGCTTTTGCCTCTTGCAGGGATGCGTATGTCTGCTCGAAGGTAGCCTCATCCGCCCGCCGCTCATTTGGTGCTACATATTTCAGGAAATCGGTATTTGCAAGCCCTCTGCCGCCTTCATTATAGGCGCCCTCGATCTGATTGGCTGCCGTCGCTCCTCCCCAAAGGAAACCCTTTTTGAAACTTTTCTCTCCCATGTTACTTTTCCCCCTTTTTCATATTTTTCAGGCACTGATACAGAATAGAAATCATATACTGTTCGCTTTCAACCGTCATCAGTGTATCCTGTGCATGGGAAAATAACACCGTCATAGGAACGCTGTCTCCCTCTGCTTCATTCTGGAGAACAGATGTCTGCGCCTTATGCGCCTCTACCAATTCCGCAGAAGCTTTCTTTAGAAGCTCCTCCACTCCGTCCAAATCCAGAGCCGATAATTTGGTTCCTGCTTTCCGAATATAATCCCGGGCATCTCCCGCATGCATAATGACATTCATCGCTACCTGAACTAATTTTTCGTTATCCATTTTTCTCCTCTTTTCTTAAAGCATTTACTTCCTGTTCACTCTCCAGTTCCTGTTTTTCATAAACTTTGAAAAACGGAAGATATATCAAATAAGTCAGTACAAATAAAACCGCCCAAAGAATAATACCACGAAAATCGCTGTTTACCATAAAGGTGGAAATAGGCTGTGGCAGGAAGTTCATCATCATGGCAACTGCCGGAATAGACACCAGTCCCAGTTTAAATACAATATAGGTAATCGTAGGAACAACAAAGGATACTGTCATATATCCAAGCATCATAACCGGATTTAAAACAACCGGCAGACCATACATAACCGGCTCGTTGATATTAAAAATAGAAGAAGCAATCGCCGCTTTTCCAATGGTACTAATTTTCTTTGACCTGGAACGGATCATCAAAATGTTCAGTGGAAGTGTACATCCCAATCCTCCCAGACAACACCAGCCCATGAAAACCAATTCATCGGTAGCAATATAGATCGGAGCCTGGCCTGCTGCCACAGCAGCCGCATTTGCTGCAATATTAGTCAGATACAACGCACATACGATGGGCCAAACCGTCCACGCCGAGAGTCCACAGCAATAACACAATGCCATAATCATATAGAAAAGCAGGAATCCCAGATAAGTATTTCCGATTGCCGCAAGCGGACTGAACACTTTTTCCAACAGTGAAAATAAATCCACGTTCTGTCCAATGATGATACATACTAAAATCAAAACAAAAATGATCAGGATAGACTCAAACCATACAACCACTACCGACGGAAGAGAACTGTTCTTCTTAAACAGACCATGTTTAAAGTAAGCAGAAAACAGCCAGCCAATCACCAGCCCCATGACCATTGCTACTGTCATGCCTCCCGTCCCAACATAGCCGGAGTTTATTACGAGATTTCCATCCACATACTGAGGATTTGCCAGTGCAATCAATGCAGATACAGACGCAAATCCCGTTATCATTTTTTGCTTCTGGAGCTTCTTGCTTTCCATAATCGTGTAAGGAATCAAAAACGCCATAAAAATGGAAATCAGCCCAAAGGAAAAAGAATTGATCAGGCTCAGATCCGGAAGCCATGGAGCAAAGTTCCGAAACGTATTAACCAGACTTGCCAATGAACCAACCATAATCATAGGCAGAATTATCGTAAAACACACCTGAAGCGCATGCATATACGGGTTCTGCATAAACTTCTGCATTTTCTGTGAAAATGGACCTGCCAGCCAATCCTGTAATTTCGTATAAAATTTCATCTGTACTCCTCCTTCTCAAATCAGATTTTTCGCAAGCTCGAAACATTTTGTTCCATCCAGTGTGGCAAATGCATAATTGTCAATGATCGCATATTTTTTCCCATGTTCCTCACAGGTTTCACGAATCATCTCCTCATTACATTTCATCTGAGGCGCTGCCAGTACCACATCAAAGTCATCAATGACCTCCGACAGTTCTGTATAACTGTAGGCTTCCGTGTCTACATCATACCCCTGGGCTTTTCCTGCTTTTTCTGTCCGCGATGCAATCATTCCGCTGGATACGCCGTTTCCACAAATAAATAAAATCCTCATTACATTATCCCCTTCCTCTGTTATATTTTTGATGAATTCATTATCCATTATTTTCAAACTTATATCTATCCTCCGAGCTTCCTACCCACTAGGAAAGGAATGGATTGATATAGATAATCTCTTATATTATAATAAATAAGATTAAATTTATAAAATACAAAAAACTGCTGGTTTTATAATATATTGGCACCTTTCACAGAAAGGCAGATTATAATAATGAATAACCTTCAAAAGCTGCTTACAGTTTTAAAACAATCAGATACACCGCTTTCGTCACGGCAATTGAGCTCTTTGCTTTCTGTTTCCGACCGTTCCGTCCGTAACTATATCAAGGAACTCAGAAACGCCGGTGAACAAATTACCGCAAATGAAAACGGCTATCTCTGGATCGGAATAAAGAACGATGAGCCTGACAGCCCTGGTAACAAATCGCAGGCTTTATTTGCATTCGCCACTCCGGAGGAGCGTATTAATTACATTATTGAAAAGCTAATACTGGCCAAATCCGGCCTTGATTTATACGATCTGGCTGACTCTATTTACATCAGCTATTCCACCATTGAAAAAGATATGATCCGGGTAAAAAAGAAACTCGCCCTTTTCAATCTGAGTATTCACCGTCAAAACGGAACAATCGATATTGTCGGTGAAGAACATCATAAACGAGCTCTCTTTTCCCATTATCTTACCTCGAATCTGGATTCTACCATAGATCTGACTTTGGAGTCATTCTGTAAGCTTTTGAATATTTCTCCAGATTCTTTGCGGGCAATTGTCCATGAAGCCTTGCAGACCGAAAACCTTTATGCCTCCGATTACGCTTTCAAAAGCATTATTATTCATGTCATTATCAATATGACCCGTATCAAAATCAGGGAATGTCTATTAGAAAAGCCACTTTACGACAGCGTGACAATTCACACTGCCGAATATCGTGCCGCCAGCCGGATCTTTGACCAGATCTCGCGCTTATGCCCCATACAGTTTAACGAAAATGAACTGCAGCAGCTGGCATTCATTATCATGACAAAAACAAGTGCAATCAACATCAATAATGTCATTGACCTGCCCCGGATTGTGGACAGCGCACTTATTCAGTTTGTCAATGAAATTATAAAACAGGTAAAAACCATTTACTATATTGATTTATATGACACGGATTTTATTAATTTTTTCACTGTCCATCTCTCCAATGCACTATTTCGATGCAGGCACAATGTTTCCATCCGGACTCCCTTGTCAGATGAGATTTTTATTCAGAATCCGTTAATTTACGAAATCGCCGTTTTTATTGCACAAGAAATTAAAACTACTTTTGGTTATGAGTTAAATAAAGATGAGATAACTTTTATATCTCTTCATGTAGGTGCTGTTCTTGGGAAAAAAATGGATGAACATCCCGAAATAAAGGCAGTTCTGGTAGTAAATAATTATTATAACTATTACAATAAGCATTCTCTGGAATCCATTACTCAAAAATTATCCGGAAAATGCAAAATTGCGGAGGTTACTAACACTCTGGATGACGTTAATCCTGCTTACTATGATTTGATTATTGATGCCACGAATCAGGTTCTGCCACAGGCCAATCTCAGAGTCATACAAACAAATACAATTATTACAGAGCATGATTTTAAAAAAATACAATCTGCCTGTAACGAACTTCTGGCTGAAAAAAAACGCAGAATATTCCACGATAAACTAATTAGTTTTATGGATCCGCAATTATTTGAAAAAAATCATTACGAAAATTCTGTGGAAGATATGATACGCTATATGGCAGAAAAACTGGTTGCTCTGGGTATTGCTCCGGAAGCTTTTACTGACTCTGTTCTGGAACGGGAGGCTGTTACCCCCACCAGTTTTGACAACAAAGTGGCAATCCCACATTCCATCGTCTGCTCTACCCAAAAAAATATTGGATTTGTAATCGTTAACGAAAAACCTCTTCGCTGGGGAACCTTTGATGTTCAAATTATTATGATGATCGGCGTCAACCATCAGCAGCGTATGGATTTTAAATATGTCTATTCTAATTTACTGGAGCATTTTGAGAACAGCACTACCGTAGAAAAGCTTATCCACGCATCAGATTTTCACAATTTTATTGACATACTGACCTCCTGATCCTAATTTTTATCTGTTCTCTAATCTGGAAATAAACAGACTGCCAAACATATATTTCTCAGTCAAAAAAATAAAGTGTGTAAGTTTTGTTAACACCAACAACTTACACACTTTATTTTATGTTCTTATCAAACTCCGTCCCTTCCGGGACGGAGTTTTCATTTCTGATCTGTGTTTTATTTCTCAGCACGTGCGATTGCAACCTTGAAATCCTTGGTATCTGCAAAGATCTCGTTCTTGTAAGGATTCTTCTTCTGCTCGATTGCGCGCTTGATGATTACGCTTAAGCAGATGACATTTGCAACCAATGCAATGATTGCCATGAATCCCTGTACCTTGGTGTTCGGTGCTACGCTGGTCAGATCCATTGTCGTTAAGGAGAACGCATCCAGAGACTCAAAGCCCTCTACGTTAGAGTAGAGTACCGGAAGTACAGAGAAACGTCCCTTGATCTGGAACATCGGAACCACCTGTGCGAACATACACCAGGTTGCCAGCGTATTGGCACGGTTCTGAATCCAGCCACCCTTGTTCCAAAGTGCATTTGCGAATGTCGGTGCAAGAAGCAGAGCCAGACCGCAATACCAGGAATGCGTCGGCAGGTTATTGTATGTATAGGTAAAGTTCCAAAGATCATATGCCACGATAAACCATACCGTCATATCCGGCCATAACATATCCTGATGATTCTTGTCCTTGGATGCATAAATTCCCCACCAGCCTGTCATACAGAAGATGTTGAGGATACCTGCGATACCATTGACCCAGTTCCACCAGCCACCGTTCAGCCATACATCCTCGATGGAATACCACCAGCCATTGACTGCCTGTGCGCCTTTGATTGCGGACTCAAAATCAGAAGCAACTGCAATCATGATGTTGATTGCAACGATTACAAACGGCCAAACCTTGAACCAATCGGTCTTACCGATCCACTGCTTGTACTTTAAGAACATGAAACCGATGCATCCAAATGCTGCTGCATATAACTTTGCATAATGGAACCAGCCACCCATATATACATAGGTATCATTGGTTGCACCCCAGCCACCATTTGCGGCGCTGATCTGAATAGCGATAAAGTATACAGTAAGAATTGCAAGAACTCCTACGAAAATACCATAACCGCCAAGTTTTGTGCGGCGCTCAATCTCATTTAAGATTACAAGTCCTGCAAATACGAGAACCCATCCCAGGAGCTGCCACATGCTGTTAATCTGGAATAACATAACTTTTTCCTCCTTTGTCTTATTAAAAATATGATACTCCCTCGAACCGTCATGCCAGGTATCTGGTATGACCAGTCCACAAATGAATTTTAATACTTTTTTTAGAAAATTACAAGTATTTTTACAATTATTAACAAAATCTGGTATGACCAATATTCAGAATTGCCTGTTATCCCCTGCCGGCACGCATTTTCTGCCGGTTCATGCTATCTTACGCCTTCTCATCCACCTTGATTCCCTTCAGATCCGCTTCAAGCACTTTCATGCTGCTCTTGATGTCGCCCAGGTTCTGATCCACACTCTTCTTCAGATCTGCGCTGTCCGCCAGATCCACCATGTCCGTCATCTGAATGTCCTGGCTGTCATTCTGGCGCTTAATGCGCTCCGCCTCTTCCACTGCTTCATCGGTTCCCTCGATCATCGCGCGCTCAATCGCGCGCTCCAGCTTCATCTCATCCAGCTTTTCCTCGCGCTTTTCCTTCTCCTTCATGGCTTCGTCGGCTTTTTCCTTCGCCTCGTCCATCTTCTCATCCTGCTGGTCTTTTACCTCCTGCACAAGCATTCCGATAATCTCGTCGTTTGCCGCATCCATGATGTCATCCGCAGCTCCCTGTGCGTCAACCATCGCATGCGTCTTCAAGCGCTCCAGCTTGATACGGGAGACGTTCTGTTTCTCCGCAGTCATGCCGTAGTCGGCTCTCCGGATCTCCCTCTTGTGACCCGCCGCATAATTGTTCAGTTCCATCGCCTGCTTCTGATACCCGGTCAGCGGCTTTTTGTGGATCTCTGCCAGTCTGTCATATTCTTCGTCCGTCAGCCCTTCATCCAGAACGCCGTTCTTATAATCCTGTTCTTTTTCCAGAAGGAGCAGATCCTGCTGTTCCTGGGAATCCGCATCCACGCCGCACTGCTCCCGCAATGCTTCCTTTTGCTGATTCGTCTCATCGATTGCAGCCAGTGCTCCCTTTTTGCGGTTCTCCAATTCCGCGTAGCTGTCCCGGTGGTTCTTTATGGTGTCATCCACCGACCGGTCGTTTTTCCACGCATTTTCCACGACCTTCCACGCCTGCCGTCTCGCTTCCTCCCTGCGCTTTGCCACTGGATCTTCCCCGAGCTTTGTCGCGCCGCCGAACGCTGCGTTTTTTACTGTCCGTACGCTCTGTCCATCCTTTGTTCCCATATGGACACTGTTGTTAAAACCTGCCGCATTGACTGTCAGTTTCATACTCATTTTCCCCCCGTATCAAACCAGAATACGTCTCCGTGTGTTACTGCTGCTCTTCCGTCTGTGTCAGCGCGATCAGCTCCTGTGAGCGTCCGGCGATCGTTAAAAGATGCTGCATATTTTCTTGCTCCGCCGCAAGCGTCTCGTTCGCATGTGCCGATACCTCCTCCGACACTGCCGAGATCGTCTGCACGGAATCAGCAATCTCCTGATTTGCCGCCTCAAGCTGTGAAACGCTCTCCGTCAGTCTCGCCACATTATCGCGGATCGCATAGGTATGTTCCTCAATCGTACCAAAGCTTGCCGACGCATTCCCAGACATTTCCTTTTCCTCATTGATTCCGTCGATCATCTCACGGATGACTGTCACAACCTCCGTGATAGAACCGGACACATTGCCGATCAGCTGTGTGATGTTGGTCGTTGCACTCTTGGTCTGGGTTGCAAGATCCGAGATCTCGGATGCCACGACCGCAAAACCTTTTCCTGCTTCTCCTGCACGTGCCGCCTCGATGCTTGCATTTAACGCCAGCAGGCTGGTCTGGGACGTCACACCGTTGATAAGCTCTACAATCGTATTCATCTCACTGATATACTGATTCAGCGTCTCGAGCTTATCCGCTGCATTGGCGCTGTTTCGCACAGATACTTCAACCTCTCCCACCAGGGTATCCATATCCGCTTTTCCCATTTCCAGCACAGAAAGCGTCTTCTCCATGCGCTCGGTAATATCCGATGCAACCGTACTGACAAGCCTTACTTTCTCTCCGATTGTCTCCGTCTGTGCCAGCTGTCTCTGCACTGCCTCCGCCGTGTCCGTCGCGCCGATGGTTACCTGTCCCATCGCGTCCTTGGTCGTCTCCGATGCCGACTGCAGCTGCTCCACTTTTGCATGGATCTCATTGATTCCGCGTCTCATCACATCCGCATTCCGGGAGACATCCCCGAGAACCTTTTCGGTCTCGCCCTGCGCATCCTTTACCTGCTGCAGCTTCTCCCTGCTGTTCGTCTCGGAAGTCGCCGCTGCGATATAGGAATACGCGCAGAACAAAAGTACCGCCAGAATCTGGATCACGCCGGAACTCATATCACGGAAACCGAATCTGCCGGTTGTCGCTCCAAGAATCACAACCAGAAGGTTCTCTATCACAACCCCGATATTGACCTTGAGGGCATACGCCTTGTCATTGTATACGGAAATCACAACAATCATCGGAAATACATACAAAAACAGCATGTTGTTTGTCGTCGTAAACAAAATGACCGTGTACATCACAGCGAATCCCTGCGCCACCAGGTGCTTGATCGCCGGGCTTTCCTTGTCCCTGCTCCAGAAAAAAAGCTCCATCAGAGGCGGTCCCATCGCCAGCACAACAACCAGCAGAGAGTACAGCAGTCCCCTGCTGCCCACCAGAAGCTGTGCGATAAACGTAATTGTAATCATCGACGCCTCCACCAGATGGCAGATCATAGCCGTCCGGTTGCAGCGCGCCATATCAGATAACGTTCTTTTGTCCATTTGTCATTCCTCCGTACACCTTGACACCATTCTTTTACTCTAAAGTATCATTTTTTTCGCCCTGTCGCAATATTTGTAATAAAAACTCGTCCAATTTTTAACATTTTTTGAAAATTGGACGAATCCAACTCTCTTTTCTGTCACATGCGGACGCGCTCACGCAGCTGCAGCAGCAGCTTTTTTTCCAGGCGGCTTACCTGCACCTGACTCATCGACAGCAGTTCTGCCACCTCGCACTGTGTCTTTCCCTCGTAGTATCTGAGTTGCAGCAGACGGCGCTCACGCTCGCCGACGGTCTCCAACAGCTGTTCCACCAGAATGTGGTTTAGGACCGCCTCCTTCTCCGGCTCCTCCCGCTCCGCGCTCTGTCCTCCGCTTCCCTCCATCTGATCGATCAGCAGCAGCTCCTCCCCG